>ULWV01022554.1_pt1 | contig 160882 bp, 161 predicted proteins | sample 1960651 | NCBI WGS metagenome assembly ULWV01 (sample SAMEA4835820, study PRJEB28245) | human gut metagenome | biome: gut microbiome; material: fecal sample | place: Denmark | collected 2008
TATCAGAAGCGTATTGATTAATATCAGCAACTGCAATATATTCATCACAAATTCCAAATTGTAGATTATAAGCTGGAAGTAATTGATCATTTCCCATATAATCTCTTTTTATTCTCATAAAAGTAGCATCTTTATCCGTTTTTGAATAACTATTCCTTTTTTCTCCACACGTCTCGATTTTATAAGCGTATTCTTTAAGCTTATTAGTATATTCATCTAACAATTGATAATATCTTTGATAATTTGTTTTTTTATGCCCTTTCCCACTAGTGAAAGTGGTAGTATCTATTTTAAATCTCTCTTTAAAATCATTAAAAATACTCTCCATATATTCAACTGTGTATTCTTCACGAAATTCATACCTAAAGCATTCATAGCATAAAATTTCACTATTGATTTTATCAAGTAGTGCAGTTATTTTATTATATATCCTTAATCTACTAGTTAAGCAAGCATTCTTCCAAACCCAAGAATACTTATTAGCATTAGCTTCCATCTTAGTACCATCAATATAAATATGAGTTAAATCTACTTTATCTTTTTCAAAAATAACCTTATTAATCTCTTTAAATATATTCTCAATATTATCTTTTAAATAATTATTCATAAAATTATCAATAGTCATATGAGATGGAAATGACAATTCGTTTCTAAGCAACCACCTAAAACGAATATCATTTATACATAATCTTTCTAATTTTCTAGTTGATATATTTCCATTAGTCATATAGCCAAATAAAACTACCTTTAACATAGTGATAGAATTAAATCCGATACGTCCTCTAGGATCACTTTTGTCAGATTTTAGATATTGTTCTATATTACACTCCTTCAATATCTTATCAAAAGTATAAATTGGATCATCAAAACTTATTAAAGTTTCTAAATCTAGTGGTAATTTTAATTGAATTGGTGTATAATACTCATCGGTTGGGTGAGTATTTTTTAAGTTAGAATTCATTAAATTTTCCATACTTAAATTATACTACAAAAAAAGGTTCATTCCCAGATTTTAATCTGAGTTTGAACCTCTTTTTTATTTTTAGAAGCTGTTTATTTTTTTACAGTACCTTATTATACTATTTTGGCTATGATTAACTATTTTAATACAATAGTAATATTTTGAAGAGCTCTAAACGTAGATTCATCATCAAGATTCACAAATGAATTGATACCGTTTTTCTCTTTTAGATAATTAATGCACCATTTAAGCTCTTTTGCAGCAAATGCTGATCGAGTTACCAAAGAAGATACATGTTGATAGCTGTTGTTTGACTGAGGCGATTACGGTAGTTAAAAGACGATATTGTCAAGAAGCGTACTTATTTCACTCTGATTAAGTCTTTCTCTGTAATATATCGTTCCGTAGGATCCTGCAAGGTCCTATGGCATTCCTTGCACTAGTATCTTCTCCTGTGGTTGGAAGGAATGAATCCGTAACGTCTTATGCTCTTCGAATGGCAGTATGAACAGTGGTCATAGATATCCTCAAGTTCATCGTTTCTCTTCCTATCCCTCTTTGATCTACCCCGTGCCAAAAACTTCGGATAGACTTTAGTTCCAACCATGGATTCTGACTCCTAAGATTTCCGAAGCAATGGCAGACAAGGAGTCGCTAAACATTTGCCTACCACAGTCACGGAAGTCTTAATGTTTAGTTCTGAAGAGTATACCACTTTTCTGATGATCAATACTTAATTGGTATAACTAGTTTCTCGAATTATGTGAAAATCTATTTAGACAGGGATATTTCTCAATTGATTACTTTGAGGGACAAAGTCAAATTCAAGAATCTGCTTCGTGTTCTGACCTCTTTGACGGGACAGGAATTCATTCCGGACAATATTGCTAAGACAATCGGCGTTAACAAAAACACCGTCAAGGCTTGGACGGATATCGCCGTTGCGGGCGATATCTTGACTTTGCTTTCGCCATATTATGAAAATTCGATCAACAAGAGAATCGTAAAACGCCATAAGCTATATCATGGCGAATCGATGAATTATGTACACAAATCGAATTCCGAGGTAAGAATTGACCTTGCAAGGGCTGAAAAATCCCTTTTTCTTTGGTTTCCGCTTCCGTTCAACGACGATTTTTGGTATAATTGTTATGTACACGATATGTATAGGAAAAACGCCATTGGAAACTACACCGTTCCACCAGAGATTCTAGCCCTGAAGCCGAAAGGGACGATTGTTAAGAAGATCAAATCAAAAAAATGAAAAGAAATATAATAAGATGATTCATACTCTTGATTATTCAAGATATATATTTAGATTAGAAAATAAATGTCATAAAATGCAAGTATCATTAAATAAGATTAATCCTTATAATACAAGCCTAATAGGATATGAAAAATATGCCAAAAACAGAAAAATGACTATTCATCAAGCAGCAAGCTTTGTAATAGCAAGAAGACATCAAGGATTTATTGATAAAATATAAAATAGATACGCTGTTCTTTTAAGGCAATTATATTACCAAGGGATAATATAATTGTTGCGTAAACGGATATAAAAAATATTAAATAGATTATAAGTTAGTTTTATGTATACCCAAAATAGTAAGACTTTATTAATTGGAGAATAGAATGAAATTATAATCTCTAAAAGCCTAACCGTAAGGGCTGAAGTATATGAATTCTATAGTTTTCTATACTTTATTTTACGGTGGAACGAAAATGAATAAGATCTTTATCAGTCATCATTAAAGAAATAAATCTGTTAGAAAGGAAATTTATATGAAAACAATAAGTACTTATCCTCTGAATCATCAGAGTGACATTTGTATCGATGTCACTCTGATGATTGAGTTCGATACAAAGCCAGTTCTAAATCAAAAGGGTTTCATCAGGATCTATGATTATGATACCGATGAGCTTGTGGATGAATTGGATCTGAGTATTCCTTCTGGGCCTACAGCTCCGAGAAAAAATCCGGAGGCTAAATATACTACAGGCTACCGATATAAGAGTGAAAACATCACGAATAAGAATACGAAGGCCGGGAGTTTATCCATGGAATACAGGAGTTCTCCGGATCCTTATCAGCTGACGATCATCGGTGGGTTTAAGGAAGGGTTCCATTTCTATCCTGTCATCATCAAAGATGATAGAGCGATGATCCAGCTCCACCATAATCTTTTAGAATACGGGCATAAATATTATGTCTTGATCGATAAAGAGGTATTCGATGGTTTTGATGGAATCGATCATAAAGACGGGTTCTGCTTCTCCACGAAGAAAGAAAGACCTATCGGAAACAGGTTCGTCGTCGATAAGAATCATGGTGATTTCTATACGGTTCAGGGAGCAATCGACAATATTCCCGATTTTTCAGATGTGAAATACTTCGTCGATATCAAAAACGGTGAATATGAGGAATTGGTCTATTTCAGGAACAAAAGCAATATCGTCATCACCGGAGAAAGTAAGGACGGTGTCTTGATCCATTATGCCAACAATGAGGTATTCAATCCCCATCCGGAATATGTGAAGACGAATGAAAAGGTAGGAACCTTCCCGTCAAGAAGAGCTGCGTTTTTTATGGACAATTGTCATGGTATCGTGATGAGAGATCTAACCGTAAAGACGGATCTGCATGGTCAGGCTGAGGGTCTTCTTGTCAACGGATATGATAACTGTTTTGAGAATATCCATATCATAGGTAGCGGTGATGCGCTTCAGACCAACGGTCCCGCCTATTACAGAAACTGCATCATCGATGGAGAGGGGGATACGATTCTAGGTAGAGGACCAGCTTTCTTTGAGAATACGACACTGAATAGCAAGGGTGCTTTCATGTGGATCAGAAACGGCAAAGAAAACCACGGTAATGTCTTCGTCAACTGCATGTTCAACGGATTGGATGATGATGCTACGATCGTAAGACTTCCCGACAATAAAGGAATCAGTTATCCGGACAGCGAATGCGTATTGATCAACTGCACTCTGAACCATGTTCCAGATATCGGATATGGGCCTATTGAGGGTGACTCTAAAAAGGCAAGATTATGGGAATATGGTAGCAAGGATATTCATGGGAATGAGATTGATGTCACACATCGAAACACTGTAGCTAGGATATTGAAAGATGAGGATAGGGACATCATCGAAAAATACATGGATTATCATTATGTTTTAGGCGATGATTTTAAGATGTCTCTTTAATATGCAAGGACACTTATAAAAAAATCGTAATTATTTGTGTTTGGTACCCAATAATTTGGATTAGATAATTTAATATTGTAATTGTGATAAGGATTGTTGTCTATATTGAATTGGACTCAATCCTTTTCTTTTTACATTTATTCTTTTTTCATTGGTAAGCGTGTAATATATTACGGTAAAAAATAAAGCCATAAGTATCTAAAAAACTTATGGCAACACTAAAGCCCTGATTTAATCAGAATTTTAATTTTTATTTTTGAATTTTTAAATTATTAGGTAAAGTACTAGAATATGGTAATAAATTTCTTAATTCATCCTCACCAGGATTATTTAATAATGCTAATTCGTTAAAAACGTATTCTAAATACTTTTCCACATTGAGATTGTTAAACTTAGCAGTTTCTACAAAACTTAATAATATAGCAGATGCATCAGCTCCGACATAACTAAAGCAAAATAATGAATTTTTCCTCATCATAACGTAGCTTTTTGCCTGACGTTCGCTTCTATTATTGTCTATATCAAGCCTTCCATCTAAACAATAATTAGATAAATTCTCAAAATTATATAAACTATAATTTAAAGCTTCTGCTATCTTACTTTTTGGTGGAAAAATTTCACATTGTTTTTCTAACCATTCTTTATATTCAGCTAAAATAGGAATTGATTTTTCTTGATGTGTTTTGTAAATTTGCTCGATAGTAGCTTTAGATTTTGTTAACTCGTTTTCAATCTTGTAAAGTTGATTAATATATTTAACAGCAGTATCAACAACTGATATAGTGAATTTAAATCTATCATCATTTTTAGTTATTTTAAGAATATCAGTAAATTTACGTCTAGCATGAGCTAAGCAGCAACAATCAATAACATTAGGAATATCATTATAAGCTTGGTAACAATCACTTTGAACATAATGTCCTTTAAATCCATCTAAAATTTCTAAAGCATTCTTATATTCTCTTGATTCTTTAAAGAAATAAAGAAGAATAGGAATATCATATTTTGATGAATTAATCATCCAAATATAGCATTGGCTACGAATATTAGTTATTACATTAATAGTCGTTTCATCAATTAAAACAATATCATTATTTAGAATATCTTTATGCATTAATTCAAATAGTGGTCTTAAATAATTTGTAGCCATCATTAACCAATTTGACATATTTTTTCTACTTATATCTAAACCTTTAATTGAAAAGAATTTTTCTTGACGATATAAAGGAACATATTTCATAATTTTTTCGGTAATAACATGAACTACTAAAGAAGAATCCGCCATACATTTAGGAAATGCCAAAACATTTCTAGCATTAAAGATTAAAGCTTTTTCATTTTGTTTACTACACTCTTCACATTTGTATGTAGGATATATATGTTTTTCAATTATAAGTTTACTTGGTATATATTTAAATTTTTTAGTTATATTTTCCCTAATTTTCACTAATGTATTTCCACAATTAGAACAAGTTTTCTCGTTTTCAGAAAGATCATGTAAAATTTCTACAACTTCAATATTTTGAGCTTTATTAATTGAGCTTTTACCTTTTTTCGCTTTGAATTTTACTTCAATTTCGGTAGGCTCTTCCTCTGGTGTTTCTTGATTAATCTCAACCTAGTTAATTACATCCATATTAAATAAATTATAATTATCTTTAGTTATCTTATCTGAGCTCTTACCATATTTTTTATTTTGAAGCAAAGCAACTTCAGCTTTTAAGTATTCAATTTCAAATTTTTGATTTTCAACAAAAGCTTGAGTTTCCTTTAATTTTGTATCAGTATCTTTGAATGTTTTATTTAATTCATTAATCTCTTTTTGAAATGATTCAATTATGGCAGCCTGTTGTTTAATTATATCATTTTTGTCCATAAAAAAAGCACCTCCAATTTGATAAAATTTCTTTTAAATACAATACTATTTTACCATAAAATCAAGGTGCTTTCATTAAGATAACATTTCCTGTTTTTAATACTAATAAGCTTTTGAAGCATTACATTTTTTCAAAGCTTTTTGATCTATTTTTAAACCATCAAGTAACCAATTAAATTGCTTAAAATTAATTTCTTTTAAATCATTTATATCTTTAGGCCAATTAACTGTTCCAGTTTCAATTCTTTTATAATATAGCCAAAAGCCAGTATCTTCAAAATGTAATATTTTTAATTTATTATGTGCTTTATTACAAAAAATATAAAGTGATTTATCAAATGGATTTTTATGAAAAGCTCCTTGAATAATCATAGAATAGCCATCAATTCCAAGTCTTAAATCAGTAGCTCCGGAGGCTAAATATATTTTATTTATATTACTTAAATCAATCATATCTTACCTATTGATGTTAAAACTTTTAAAAGTAATTCTTCATTATAATTCGTGGTTTTTAAAGACCTTTCGTGTAAGCACACTTTATCAGCTTGTTTTCAGCAAATAAAAAAAGGCATTATTATTGGTAACGGGTCTTGAACCGTACCAAAAATACATAAAAATAAAGAAAAAGTGCTGATTTAAGATAAAAATCTCGTATCAACACAGTTGTTTCTTATATGTGTAATGTAAGCAATGTTAATACAATGCACCTTTTATAGATGAAGATGCACCTCAAAAAATATTTCTAGATATACGCTGAGTGAAACGTGACTGGCTTGACACTTAGGTATGATATGCATATTTTATACAATAAAAGTTTTTTAAAACAGGTTTGATACAAAGCCAAGTTAAGAATGTTATTTTAATCTAATATAATATGTTGACTTACCAATGCCTTCTTTTCTTATTTTCCCTGAATCACATAATTCTTTTAAACTTCTTTCAATACTAGTTGATGATAATGAAGGCACAAGTTCTAGTATATCTCTCTTTGTAAATTTTCCTAGTTTTGAATTGACTGCCATTCTTACCACTTCAATACTAGCTTTCTTATCTGACACTAATTCTACTCTTTCTTCAAAATCATTATATGCACTAACAATTGTACTTAACAAATATTTAATAAAGGGAGTAGCGTCATCTTCATTTTCAAGCCATCCAATTTGAGAATCATATAATGCATCATAATATAAATCTTTATTTTTAGCTATCTTAGCTTCAAGTGATATATACTTTCCTACATAATAACCAGAGCGATATAGAAGCAGTGTCGTTAATAATCTAGACATTCTTCCGTTTCCATCAATAAAAGGGTGGATACATAAAAAGTCATGGATAAATAATGGAATTAAAATAAGCGGATCTACTATGCCTTCACCAAGAGCTCTATTATATTCATCACATAATTCTTGCATTGCGATTGGTGTCTCAAATGGTGATAATGGAGTAAATAAAGTATAAGAGTTTCCATTTTCATTAGTTGCACTAATATAATTTTGAACATTTTTATATTTTCCACCATAAGAAGTTGATGAATGAGACAATAGTACTTTATGTAATTGAAGAATAAAGGTAGGAGTTATCGGTATTGAATCAAAATTTTCATGTACAATGTTTAGTGCATCTCTATATCCTGCGATTTCTTCTTCAGCTCTATTTTTAGGAGCTGTTTTTTTATTCACTAATTGTTTTAGTCTAGTATTAGTCGTCCTAATACCCTCAATTTCATTAGATGATTCAGTACTTTGTATTTTTGCAATAATAACTAATTTTTCTAATTCTTCAGGCTTTTGTTTTAAAAACAATTGTTGTTTACCTTTTTCTTCATGGATTTGAGTCAAATAATTAATTATCTTGATATCCCAAGTTTTATTTTTTAAGTTTGAATAGTTAAATTTCTTCATTTTCCTCACCATCCTTATTGTTTACGCACCAATTATATTACTTTTGGTGAGAAAAATCAATTATTTGCGCCTGTTTGCTTATAATTTATTATATAGATTCTCTCGTTTTAACAATCTTTCTTGTAAAATGAATACCAAATGAGAGAATAAATGAACTTTTTTCTCCTCATATCAGTTGTTTTCTCGTCAATAATATTATTTTTGGTGCGTAAACCTTTTTATACTTATAATTTCTAAACTTTATGTTTATACGTTATCATTGCAAAAAATAAAAATGCTAATTTTCTACTCATATTTAGGCATTAATACTTAAGGACACGAGAATTATGAATGTGACAATATATTAAAAGCCTCTAACATATTTTAGATAGATGCTCAAAATATTATTTTAATTAAAATAGTCATTGAGGTGGTTATTGAAGTAGTACCACTAACTATTAACAAATTATTATTTTACTTCCAAATGGCCGTCCTTATCTGGGCCAATTCTTTTTATTATATTTTGTTCTTTTAATTTTTTATTATATTTGCAATTGTCCTATTTGCTAATCCAGTAATACTGGCTATATCATTTGTTGTCACATAATTGTTATTTAAGATAGTATTACAAACTTTCTGTGCATTTTCTCTGCATTATAATTTGCATTGTAAATTGTTACCATAAAAAATCCATTATTGTTGTAGTATTCAACATGGTAACACTCATCTTTAAATAATCTTCCAGTTTCATCAGTTATTTTCGTTAAACCAGATCCCCCCTCTATCCCTATAATTCATTCTTGAAAATACATCAGCTAAGGTTAGATTTCTTCTTTTTTATTTAACTATAAAATCAACATTCTTTGGTATGTTTTGATTATTATAAGCAATGCCTGGTGATGATATTTCAATCCTATCATCATAAATATCAAGACAAATTTATATATAAACTATCTATATACTACTACTGCCATATTTATTGCAAAAATACCATATAAATCATTAAATAATGCAGTATTTATGCCTATAAAAGAAAAAATAGCCAATACTTACGTATCAGCTATACTTAACTCTAATGTGTATGGTAAGTATTGTTAATACAATGTACCCTCTATAGATGAAGGTGCACCCTCTAACCATTATTTATTGGTATATATACTTTGTGACACGTGACTAGAGTGACAGATGTGTCAGTTATTTATCTTCATCAATTTCATTTCTTAGTTTTTCAAACAAATCAGAAAATAAGTCTCCCAATGTAAGGCCTTTGAATTCTTCTTTTTCAAACTTCGCTCTTTTTTTCTTTGCCCTTTGTCTTGGCTTTGGTTTCTTATAAAAGCAGCTTGCATTAGGGAAAGGCATTGTGCTTAGTTCTTCCTTAGTTACATTTAGTATTTTAAGTAATTTATCAAATGAAATAATTTTGATATTCTTACCTTCTACTATTGCATCATTAACATGCTTTAATCTAGAACAGTGTCTAATGTTTCCTTCATCATCATTTGCATCACAAGTTACAAATATATCATTATCAGATGCTCTCATCTTATATGTAGCATTATGATTTGTTAATAATTGAACCAACGATAGCATCTCCTTAAAATGACAAATTTCATAATTTAAGCTTACACAAAGTGATTTGCCATTCAAATCTGATTCAACAATATCTCCTTGAGGCTTTACTCCATCTAGAAATTGTAGGAACATTCTATAATTGTGACCTCTAACAGTATTATTGACTCCACTTTTAGCAGCTTCATATCTTTTCTGTTGTCTTATTTCAAAATCGTCATAAGTAATTTGATTATTCTCGCTTTTACCAGAACATGAGTCACATAACTCAATTAATTCTTCTAGCGAACAGCCTAATTGCTTACACATTCCTTTAACAAGATTCATTGTTAATTCCGAATCATCATCACTCTTATGAAGATACTTTGGTTTCTCAACACTTAATGATTCACATGCGTTTTCCAAAGAGATACTCTTTCTGATATTGGAAAACTCAGAAAACATCCTTTGACTATCAGCAAACTTAAAATTGATAGGATTTAAATTATATCTTCTACAAGCACTTCTTAGAAATCCTGCATCACTAGAAATAGCATGTCCAACTATAAGTTGATCTGGATATTCTATTAACTTTTTAATTTTTTTATAAAAATATGGAAATTTATTACTTCTATAATAAGTTGACTCAGGATAATAAAGATATAAATCTCTACCATCAGGTCTCCCTGTAAGATTAAATTTGTTTTCTGGGTTAATTGTAAAATCTTTTTTTTCTAAAATATTAAACTTGTCATCTGTAATAACATAACCAAACTCACATATATTTCTTCCATTACAACATTCAATATCAAAAAATAAGTATCTCATAAATCTTTATCACTTCTTTCATCTTAATTCTACTTCTAATTAAATATTCAGAATAGAACTTAGAATGCACTACTAGAAAAAGAGGAATGAATCCTCTTAGTCTAGTTTATGAACTTAACATTAGAATCGAACATCTTAATTCTTTTTAAAGTTACATCTTTGCAGATATTTGATTCACTATTGGAAATAAGAATATATTTTCTATTTCCAGCATCTTCTTTATTTAAATCGATAACTGCATGACCTGTAGTTCCTGATCCGGCAAAGAAATCTAAAACAGTAGAATCTTTATTCGTTGTTGCTCTTACAAGTTCTTTTAATAGTTTTAAAGGCTTAGGAGTTTGAAAATAAGTTCTATCTCCAAATATAGCTTCGATTTCATCTTTTGCAGATGAATTAGTTCCAAAGCATTTAAATATAGTAGGAACCTTAGCTTCCTTCTCTTTTAAAACATCTCCCTCTAAGTAAGGTTGATTTAAATTATTTAACTTAGATTCTTTAGACTTGAAGCAAATAATAATGTATTCGTATTTGACAACCATCTTATTTGGATTAACATTTCTATTCTTATCAAAATATGGATGAAGTTTTTCCCATTTGCAGATTTTGACTTTATAAAATAGGTCTTTACATAATTTTGCTAAATTATCTACTTCACCTTCATCAATATTTATTACTAAGAATCCATCATTAGATAATAATTCATATGCTAATTCTATCCTAGATAGCATGAAATTATTGTAAGAGCCATCAAATGCATCTTGATAACCAATATAATCAATATGAGAATTATATGGTGGATCAATTAAGATCGATTTGATCTTGCTTTTATATGATTTTGTCATCGATTTTAACGTGAATAAGTTATCTGATTCGATAACATAATTAGATAAGTTTTCTCTTCTGATAATATTAACATGACTATTCAATGTCGCATTATTATCAATAACGCAATCTTTATATACTGATACTTCTCTTAAATTAGCGCAGTGAGCAAACGCCCATTCACCAATATATGTAACTAAGTCAGAACAGTAAACACTAACTAGCGAATTACAATTTGTAAAACAAGTCTTAGAGATTATAGAAACATTGTGTAAATGAATGCTTGAGAGTTTATCGCATCCAGAAAAAGCGCCACGTTCAAGTGTTATAGTTTCATCAGGAAGATGAACTTCACCAATTGCATATTTTGTTGGATAACACACCAACTTTGATTTATCAGCTGTAAATAACGCATTGTTATAAACTATATATTTATCGCTATTTGATTCAAACTCAATATTTGAACAGCTAACAAACGGATTATATCCAACATCCTCTAATGTCTTAGGAAATACGATTTTTCTAATACCTTTACAATTCCAAAAAGAGTTTCTACATATCCTTTTAACATCCTTTAAAACTAAGCAATCAGTATCAATAGAATTTAAGCATCCGATTACTGATGAATAATCTCTATCATAAATAACAGAGTCCTCCATATGATAATATGGTGACTTATTATTTAATGTAATTTGATTACATCCAGAAAATGGATTGTTTTCTAGTTTTATCACTGATTTAGGAATTTCTACTTCTTTTAAATTATTACAAAGATAAAATGAATGTTTTCCTAATATCTTACATCTAGAATCGATGACATATTTTTCATTAGTATTTGAAATAGGATAATAAATAAGTCTAGTAAAATCTTTGTTATATAAAACACCATTCACTAAATTAAAATATGATGATTCATTCGTAACTTTGATTTTAGGACATCCTGCAAAAGGATTATTTCCCATGAACTTGCAATTAGCTGGAATATTTACACCCTCTAAATTAGAACAGTTATAAAAGGTATCTCCACTTATACTTATAAGTGAATCAGGTAATCTTACTTCTTTTATATTCTGATTATCCCAAAATAAACATGGAGATAACTCTCTTGCCCCGTCAGGAACACTAACAACCTCGCTACTACCTAAATACTTAGTTATTACTCCTGATTTAATAATAAATTCTTTTGAGTCAATTGAATTAGAATTATCTAAGATATATTTATCTTTTCTTGTCTCGTTTTCAAATATTCCAAGATTATATGTTTTTCCTTCAAAAGTTTTAATAAGTGTTCTTCTTTCAATAACACCACTAATTAATCTTGATGAATACGTAATAGATTTAAAAGCATCTACTTTAAATTCTACGTTATCATTTTTTTCATGATTCCATTCAAAGCATTTAATGTATAAATCTTTGCAATAAATATCATATTCATTGTCTAAATCTAAGATGATTTCGGATATTGAATAACCCATAGACAACAATTTATCTATGCACTCTAGAATAACGAATGATTTATGTGTATCTAATTTAAAACTATCACCATTTACAATAGATAATTTATTATTAAAATCAACTAATCCAAGCTCTGAATTAATTTTTACTATTAAGTTATTATATTTTTTTGAAAAAGTATTCTTTTCTAACTCTTCAAAACCCAAAGCCCAAAACAAAGCTTCATATTTCATATCTTTTGCAAGTCTTAAATTATCTACATTCATCCTATTTCAATTCCTCGTTTCTCTTCATTATTAAATCTACTGTTTCTTCTGGAGTCTTATTTGAAGTATCTATAATAATATATTCAAGTTTTTTAGTCTCACAAAAATATATCATTCTCTCGTATGCTTTTTCACTTTTAGATACTTTAGCAATATCAGAATCATTAATATCTCTTTTCTTCAAGCGAGCAAGTATTGATTCTGGTGTAGCATATAAGATCACAGTTAATTTAGGTTTTCCAATTTTCTTTAAAATTAAATTATAAATATCTTTATTATAATCAGTACCACTCCAACAATAATTAGAAACAATATGTCTATCAGTAACTATATTCTGATCTTTGAATTTTTCATAAAGATAGATATTATTTAATCCATAATACCACGCTGTAAAATTTCTATTAGGATTAGCATTTACTCTTTTAGCTACTTTTTGATATTGCTTTATTTCATCATCACTATCATCAAGAAGATAGTGTAATGGCTTTTCTACAAATATATATCCTAATCTTTCAGCTAATAATTTACATGTAGTTGATTTGCCAACTCCATCCATACCCTCAATTGATATATGGTTCATCCTTATTTACCCCCTTTAGATGAATAAGTTCATCTAGTGTTCTTGGTTCAAATTCACATACATCTACTCCACAATTATATGCAGGTAGATTAGCATAATAATCTTTCATCATTTTATAGGCATATCCATTCTTAGGTGTCTTATTATGAATATATCCATACACTAAGATGCCTTCTCTATTAAATTCCATCCAATCCATTAATGGATAATGACAAATACAAACTTTTCTATCTTTATCCATAATTAAATCGATGAAATTGACTGATTCAAATATTTTTAATTTTCTAATCTCCTCTAAGATTAAATGGTCATGATTACCAACTATTAGATGTTTATGGCCTTTTAACTTATTAAAGATTTGAATTGCTGAAATGTCATCATCTTTAGCTACATCGCCAAGCACATAAACAACATCTACATCATTTACTTTATTATTCCATTTACTGATAACTGTTGATTCCATTTCATCTAATAATTTAAATGGTCTCTTACGTTTATCAAAAATGTCTTGATTTCTAAAATGTGTATCTGAAATGTAATATATCATCTTAGTTTTTCTTCCTATTCTTCTCTTCAGCTTTCTTTCCTTTAGTAAATCCATCTAGAATTTCAAGATATCCAGATACTCTTCTGATTCTTGTAATGTTATGTGATTTATATTTGGGGCAATAATCAAATACGCCTGTGGTTCCACAATCATTACATACATCTTTAGGAAAATTAAATCCTAGATAATGAACTCCAGCTGCAACTGCAATATTGATATATTCCTCTAGAGATTCTTCATTCCCTAGTGGAGCTTCGCCTAGTTCAATATATGTAATACATCCACCATTACAAATTTCATGGAATAATCCTTCAAGTTGAATCTTCTTATATCCAGGAAGTCTAGAATCAACATCAATATGGAATGAATTTGTATAGTAACCTTTAGAGAAGATATCTACACCAGGCTTATATAAATCTTTATCGAAATCAATAAATCTACCGCTAATTAATTCTCCTGAAGTTGCAAGTAATGAGAAATTAAGTTTATATTCATTTTTTAAGAAATCGCAATAATCTCTCATATGTTTAACAAAACCTAAAGTCATAATGTAATTATCCATATTAGAATAATATTTAGCACCTGTTATAACTTCTATAGCTTCACTTAAACCTATGAATCCAAGAGATAATGTACCATGTTTGAATACTTCTTCTAAATCACCTTTGAAGTCTTTACACCATAAGTGATAACTACTATTTGTAGGAAAATCATCAGCTGTTCTTTTACATACTTTATAATATCTATCTAAAAGAATATCTTTAACTACTTTAGCTACTTCATCCCATTTAGCTTGTAATAAATCAAACTTAGCTTCTTTATCTAATTCTTTATGATTCTTATCAATTTCAAGTGCTAGTCTAGGTAAGTTAATAGAAATATTAGTAATATTTCCTCTACCCATAGCTCCAGCTTCACCATATAAATCAGATACTACTCTAGTTCTACATCCCATAATAGATAATTTATTTGAATCAGTATCTTTATCACCTTTACAATCACAAAGAAGATATGTAGGTATCATCTTTTTTGCTGTACAAGATAAAGCTAATTTTAATAGATCATAATTAGGATCGCTAGGTTTATTATTAATTCCATCTACAACTTTAAACACGATATTTGGCTTAAATACCATATCACCTAGTTTTAAGAATCTATCTATTACTTCATGTGCAATAAATCTGGAACCCTCAGTTTTAGCAAGGCCAATATTTAAAGTGACATAATATGATGTTTGGCCCATTCTTGAATGATTCCCATTGCACCATAATATTAATTCAGCAATTGAATCACTGATTAAATCTTTATATTTTAAATAGTCAATATTTAATTTAGTCAAAATTTCATCGATTTCATTATCGAAATTAGCAAATGCCATACCACCAGATTGTTCATTACCTAGTTTAGTAAATAGGTTTTTGATGAATTCAAAAAGGTGGATTATCTTTCCTTGTTCACTAAATCCTTCAAATTCAGCATATGGAAACTTATTAATAATATCAAAAGTCAAGCAGTTATAAGTTAAATCATATGCATCTAAATCATGGATATGAATTGCTCCACTTCTATGAAGCTCTGCCCATTCAATTGGCAACGAATCTAATACTTTATTTTTATAAGCTTTTTCACCAACGTTATATACATAACCTACATAACTTGTTCTATTTGCAGCATTATCATTATTTAATTGTTTCATCCTTATATGACCTCCTCGAATACTTGATTTTCTGATCCCACAAAAGGTTTAACAGTAGTCTTTAATTCTTGAATAAAATTACCAGTCTTAAGATATTTAACCTTATCTAATAAAATACTTGGAACATCTTCTTTTTGATGACCTGTATATAAAGCAATATCAAATCCTAAATCATTTAACTTAGTAACAAGTTCTATTAAACATTCTTTTTGCATTAAAGGTTCACCACCAGATATTGTGATTTTCTTATTAAAAACTTTCTTTGTTAATTCATTTACCAATTCATCAATATCTACTTTTTTACCTTTTTCAATATTCCATGTTGATCTATTTTGGCATCCTTTACAATGAAGATCACAGCCTTGCATAAAGAGAACAGTTCTAATGCCAGGACCATCAACTACGGAATTATTATATCTAATTGAATTAATACGCATAAACATAATCTGAATCCTCCCAAGAGAGCTTTTCTAATATTTTAGTTTTCTTTATCTTATAAGCTACTCTATCAAGTCTTGCTTGCTTGTCATATTTTACCTTTTGACTATGTAAATCATCTTCTAATCTTTCTTCAAGATTATCGATTAACTTTTGTTCTTGTCTTGAATGACATTTTAAATATGGATCGTTACTATTCATTTCAACTATCTCTTGAAATCTCTCACAATCAATCTTACTAACATTTAATATCGCGTCCTTATGGTCATGTTTTACTCTTGGAAAATCTCTAACCATTTTTGCAGCTTCTTTACCATCTTCTGCGATTACTGCAAATTTCACGGGTACATAATGCTTTTTACCTACGTGCCCACATTTAGCGATTACCTCATAATACTTTTTAGTTTCCATCATTGCTCTTTTCCTCCAATTTCACTTATAGTTTATCAAGTAATAATTCTTCTCGATAGGACGCTATTTGCACTACCTCTTTTTCCTTCTCGAATTCACAAAATTATTAACTTTTACAACTAAATTTTATGCTGAAATTGGAGTCCGTCATAGGACACCATTTGCACTATATTTACGCTTAAAACGCCTTAATTTAATTGTAATATATATATATATATATCAGGGCTTAAAACCCAAATTTAGGCGTAAAAAAAGGAGCCTCCTATTTAAGAAGCTCCATAAAATCTATTTCTAAAACCTCAGCAATATAAATAATAGTAGATAAACTATTAACACCATATTTAATCCATCTACGGATTACTGAAGGGTCTTGACCCATACCATCCAAAGCGAAAGAAACCTGTGTTTTATACTTAGATTCAGAAATAAATTTTTTAAGATTTTGACCAACCTTAGCTAGTCTTTCATCTACTTGTGTCATATGCAATACCTCCTTTGCGAAGGTATGTTTGTACCAATGCTCCAGAGTATTCTTCTGACACACTTATATTATATCAAAAAAAGAGCCGAATTTCCACGAATTCAGCCCTTCTAATGTAACACAAATAATAAATATGTTTATATATAATCTTTCATCTTTTCCTTATATTCTTCATAAGGAGCTAACTTTTTTCCAATTACATCGAATATAAGAGTTATTGTTTCAGTATTAGAAGCATTTCTTCCAGTAAATAAAATGAAGTTGCCGTACATGCAAAATAAATTAATATAGGCAAAAAATAATCCAACAGTTATTCCTGCAAATGCAAGTTCAAAAATTGTAGCTGTAATAGCTATAGATCCTTTAGACTGAACCCAAATAACAATTATATTACACATAACTGATACATATGAGATTCTTCTAAACCATCTAAATCTCTTCTTCTCTTTATTAGTATCTCTCCATGTACCATCGGCATCTTGTACAAAGACAGTATTTGAATGATCTCTTAAATCAGAATCCAACATCTTCTTTCTAGCATTTACTGAATGTGAGAACATGATGCATGCAAAGATCAACCAAATATTCTCAAATAAAGTAAATGTAGAATACATCTTAAATGCAATACTTGTAAAAATTGTTGATAATACTCCAACTATTATTAAAACAACGCATAAGACATTTACAATAGCTTTGGATTTATTAAATTCATTGATTGGGCCAAACCAAACATGCTCTTTTTTTGATTTTTTTACAAATTCTCTTAAGAGCTCTTGATTTGATATCTGAGGTTGTGGTCTAACTCCAGCATTCTGTTTAACAGATTGGCTACTAAGCTTATTTAGCAAATCAAGAATTTGTTCATTTTGAGCTTGTGTAACTGATTGTGAAGCTTCAATGGAATCTAATCTATCAAATACATTTTGAGGCTTATTTTCCATTCTTAATCACCTCCAACTTTAATCTTTCAGCAGCAAGTTCTTCATCTGTAATGTCTCTACCATCAATTAATTTTGATGTTCTTCTAGCAATAATTCTATTTTCTACTAAATAATCCTGCATATTATTAAGCATATCAATAGTCTTATTTAGTTTTTCTTCCATAGAATTTAACTTAATATCTTTTAAAATACTGATTTGAGCTTGTAGCTTTTGGTTTTGTTCATCAAGATTTAAAAGCTCAATATCCTTGATGGATAATAGAGACTTATATTGTTCTAAATCCTGTTCTGATAATTTATTATTATCGTAAGATTCCTTTAATTCTTCTTTTAATCTTAGAACTTCTTCTCTATATTCATTATTTAATCTTTCAGTTTCACCAAATATTGATGTAAAGTACTCTGCATCATATTCAATCTTTATGCCTTTTATAAAGACAATATAATAATTAATCAAATCGTAATAAACTTTTAAATAGTTGATGACACTATCTATTCCTAATGTTTTTTCTTTCTTATGCTTATGGTCATTACATTTCTTAATATAGTCAGGAAGTTTGTTATATGTATAATCATCTAACTTAAGTACATTAATCAAGAAGTTTTTAATTGACTCTTCTTTAACAAGATAGCCACATGTTCTAGAATCATCATATGTTATATTATTTTCATCTAAGAAATACTTAATTGTAGCTTCTAATAGATCAAGATAGGAATCATAAAAAGAATTACTCTTTGATTTTATATTTCTTTCAAGAGTATTAAATCTAGTTATAAGTGATTCATTAAACATTTTCATCTTCTAAAACCTCCTATAGTATCAATATCTATGCTCGAACCATATCTTTCATTAATAATCAAATATAATTCTGTATAATCAACTCTTGGAACAAATGGGTATGAATTAGCTTTCTTATACGAAAATATGCTACCAACAGCTTTGTTTAAAGAAGTAAATCCTACCCAAGTATTAATTCTATCCAAGAATAACTCGTTACAATATCTAGTCTCTCTTCTCGTCAATTTCTTGATTTCATAAATGTATAAATCATCTGGATGATACTTCGGAGAAATACCATCTTGCTTTAAGACATATTTATTTGAATTTGGATAAAATAATTTTTCATTTACAAGTTCAGTTAAATACTTCAAATTAGGCATATCATAATGATCTTTTGCAAAAATTCTAAACTTATAAAAAGGATCAATTTCAACTATCATTCGCTTTGCAGAAATTGGAAACATCATAAAATTTTCACTAAAATTTCGATGTAAATGCATCCATCTAGCTATTTCCATCTTATTTTGCAAATCTTTTTCTTTTTCAAAAACCTCTATAAGGAAGTTTGTCTTTTTAATATTGTGGACTGTTATACCATTCCATCCTTTTTCATTTTCTGATGTCATCCCGACGTCAGTAATTACATATTCATCGTGCACATATTCTGAATCCCAGAATGCAACATAACCATTTTTTATTACTTCAGCCCACCTATGAGCAGGATACGTTTTATCTGGATGTTTTAAAATATCTTCTGGAGTACCATTAGAATCTAAGATAACATTTAATGTTCTCATCCAATATTCAAATGGCGTTTCTCCTTCGATTATTTTTTCTTGAAATGGATGTTCAATATGTCTAGCTTTTATTTCTTCTTCGCTTAAACCTTTTTCTTTGCCAAATTTAATCCAATGGTCTTTTAAATTATCGTAAAACTTTCGTTCAGTTTGCATAAACTCCTCATTGCCCATGCTCCTAATTGTTGAAATTAATAAAAACTTTTTAATTAAATTTAATTCATCTCTTTTTAATTCAATGGTTCCTTCTGCATTTAGAATTTTGTTTGAAAATAAATTACCAAACTGTGACTCAATTCTTTTATTTAATTTTTCTTCTACTTCGTTAGAATAAAAGTTCTGTTCAGAAAATGTTTTATCAATTTTGACATTTTCCTTATACTTACCAGTTTTAACATTAAAAAGGCAAAGTCTATCAGAAAATCTTCTTAATGTAAGCATAGGTACATAATGTGAATTAGCCATATTCTTTGCCTCCTTATTTTTTCACTCAAACGACTTCATTCAACTAATTTTTGCAGGTTATTTTATCCTTTTTCTGAATTGAGAGTAAAATAACTAGCATTATTTGATTCTCATCTATTTTAAAGTTAATGTAGTAACAACATCTTCATCGCCAAACAAATCAATTAATTCACTTTTCGATAAATTAATGTGTCCTAATTTTGTGTAAGTCCAAGTATTTGAATCATAGAATATTACTATCTAGTTAGATGAATATAGAACTATATCTCCTGGATTAGTAGTTATTCTAGTATCAGATGATGGCAATGTAGAGCTAATTGATCCTACCTGCTCCAATCCACCATACTTACTCATATCTATAAATGCGTAATAAGCAGTAAATACAGCATATACGTAGCTTAGTTCTTTCATAAAGTCAGATAGTTTAATGTTGTTCCGCAAATTGTATAAGGAAAATAATATACTTTTTTTGTTTCATCAAATTTAATATCTTTTAGAAACTCTTTATTCATTCTTTTCCCTCCTAAACATTTCACAATTTTTATAATTAACATTTAGCAAAAGCGATGTTTTTTTAAATACTTTTTCACTTTATTAGCTTGCTTGATATCATTTTAATATTTTTTTAGAAAAATAATAATTTTTAATTGCCACTTTATTGCCATTTTTAAGGTAAAATAATACCAAAAAAAGGCTAAAAGTGGTAAAAATGTTAAAAAAAGCAAAAAAATAGCTCAAGCAACTAGCAATAGAAAAGTTGGATATCTAAGCCATTTTTCAAAAAAATATAGTTAAACGAGTAAAAATAACTCATTAAAAAACTCTAATGGCAATGATTAACTATTTTAATACAATTGCGACCCCATTCTATTTTTTGCAACCCCTAAAGAAAAATGCGACCCTTTTAATTAATATTTCTTAGGAAAGTAAAATTTTCCAAATTGCCACAAATACTTGTCCAATTCTTTTAACGAAAATTCTTGTAACCCATAATACTCTCTAAATTTTAATAAAATATTTTTAAACTTACAATAATCTTTCAAATCCTCATTTTTAAAATTATAGAATTTATCAGCCTTTCTAAAATATCGTAAAACAATATCAACATATGAGTCATAGATAGGAAATTCCACTTGATTATGATGACTGCAATATTTTGAAGCAAATGAATAAAAATACTTTTTCTTTCCATTAATTGTTACCGTTGCAATATCATTAACCAATTTTATATCTCTATTTGCTATTCTTTCATCAATATCTAATTCTAAAATTCTACAAGCTACTGGATAAATTTTAAAAATATTAGTACTGTAGAAATCATTAAGAATACTACATTTAATCATTATATTTTTTAATTCTTTATTACTTTTATAACTTCCAGCAAAAAGCTCATCAATTGCTTCCTCTTGAATACTATAATCTTCTAATTCATTCCATTTTTCCAACCAATATAATACTTGCACTTTGGTTGGTGATGGAATTAAAGCTTTATCAAGCACAAAACCACCTCATTATAAAGTTATCTTTTAAAATCATTCCTTACTTGAATATATTTCATCATTTATATCATCTGGGGCATTAAAAAATAACTCTTCTATATCATTAAATATATTTTCAAAAAAATCAGAAACATTTTCTAAGACTGTTGAAATGTATTCTTCATCACTTTTAAATGTATCTCTAGGATTTGCAAAAATAATACTCTTAGCCATTGCATCATATGACTTTTTCATAACATTATAGCGTCCACCTAAAAGTGGAGTATTCTTCGCAAAATTATGCCATCTAAGCCTTGTAGCCTGATCATCAGATGGACCAATGTATAGCGTTATTTTTACACCATCAGATACAGTATTTTTTATTTCATAAACAACTAAATCTCGAATACCATCCCAGGTACCATTACCTTTTTGACCTACTTTATTTCTAATACTTACACCAGTAAATCTTAAAGAGTCATTACTAAATTTTAAAATATGAATTTTAGATATTTTTTCTTGTTCATCTAGAATGTCTTTAATTTTAATACCAATTAAATCTCTTAAAGGGGTCTTACTATTATCCAAATTTGGAACTGACAAAACATCCTCAGGATCTAATTCAGGAGATTTTTCTCTAGGTTCTTTCATAAATTCTAATCCTAATACTCTTAATTTTGATTCTTCATCAAATTTAACATCCCATCTATTTTCTAAGAATTCTAATAATTTAAGGCCTCTTTCTTTAATACATTCTGGAGTCCAATCTTTATATTGAGCCACTCCAACTTCAGAATGTGACCCATTAGAATATCCACGTCTCTTCTTATCTATTGGATTCTTTTTATCTTCAAATTCATCATTTTGAAGAGCAGAATTTACGCTTTGAGAAAGTGCCAACAAATTGCCTAAAGTGTTAGCTAAATAGTGAAATTCTTCACTTGTATAATCTCTAAATTGATTACGCCAATAATATTTAGTTGGTGTTTGTGGAAATATGTGCTCAATAGATATTTTATCTTTTTCACTTTTAGTGAAACTATCCCAATCAGTTAATTTAGGAACAAATGTCTTCTCATATAATGACATTTCATATTCAAATAAGAAATATCTTAAATCTGACCAAGAATAATATCCATTGCTATTTTTAAATAAACCTTGAATTTTAGTGCTAAAAGTCTCAATAGCTTCATCCTTTACATTATTAAATTTATCTTCTAATGATTTAATTATTTCATCAATAGTTCTTTCTTCTTTATATAATTCTCTAGCAAAATTATATGTAATAGTTGATTGATAGCTTGCTTGCCATCTTGCCATACGGAAATACACGAAGATTGATTTTTCAATAATTTTAAATAATTTTACTCTCTTTTCTGGTGTAGTTTCTTTGTTTAAGAATGATGCAACTACTAAAGTTCTAAAATAGTTAATTCCAATCCTATTTAATTTAGAAATCCATTTCTTTTCTTCATCAGTAAATAATTTACATTCATTTGGATTAAATGAATAATACCAATACTGTGCAACAGATTTTAAACTATCAATATATGATTTAATTTCAGTAGGAGTAAGCACACCATCATTTTCATTCATTTCAAAGTTTTGTAATTCTTCTTCATCAAAATCAATATCTTCATCAAGTTGAATTTCATGAGGCTTCTTATGTAGTCCATATACAGCTTTCGCAGTAAAATAATCACCAAGTAAGAAATCAATATAATCATTACCTGTATTTCTTGAATATTTAAAGAATAATGTCCAATGATTTCTTAAATATTCATCATCATTAAGAGGTTTATCTTTATTTCTACCAAGCTCAAAATATACTTCTTTCCAAGCATCATTTATATCTTTTCTAATTTGTCCTTTAGCATCTTTTGACAATACTTCATCAGGATAAATAGTTGTCAAATAAATCAATCTATTTTTTAAAATTTCAAGATTAGATAATTTTTTACCGCGATTATTCATTGTTTCAAAAGCAACGAATACATCAAAATCATCTTCAATATAGTGAATATTAAATTGTAATCTATTAACAAGTTTTCTAAATAATGATTCTAAGCCTTCAAGACCTTTTTCTTTAAACAAAGACTCTATATTATCATCAAAGAATTTTTTGGCATTTTCTAAATTTAATGTATAAAAAGTTTCTTGTAATGAGCCAGTTTGTCCCTCACCAAAAATATAATACCTTAGAAATTCAAAACTAGGGTTATCTACTTCATAACCAAATTTAAAGGCTTTATTAATTTTAAAAGGCTTTTTATATTCAACAATATATCTTGATTTAATTTCATCTAAATCATCACCATTTAAATATTCGATATTATTATTAGCTGCAAATTTAATAATAGAGCTTGCCAAAATTATAAAAGTAGTTAATCTTTGTTGACCATCAACAACGTGGAAAGCACTATAGTCTTTTTCTTTTATAATCCATTGCTCTTCATTCCATTTAGAATAAATATCTTCTTTTAAAAGCTTCAAAGATAGCATACCAGTATAATGATATCTATCTTCTGTGAGATTGTTTAAATCATCCCAAAAATCTTCAAGTTGAGAATTTGTCCAGGCATATCCCCTTTGATAATCTGGAATTCTATATATTCTTTTATCGAACAATTGTGACAATGAAATTAAATCATTCATATTTAATACCTCTCCTAATCAATAACAAAATTTATTTTGTATTTGAGATAATGCTAACCAAAATTGTAACTATATTTACTAGTTTATAATTAACATCTAATTTTAAAATTCTACAAATTATTTATTCAATATCCAATATAAATATTGGTAATTAATTACAATGGCCTAACAAAATTTTCAGCAAGAAAGTCATATAGTTCTTTTTCTATTGAATCATCTAGCCTAGTCCATACTCTACCAGTTTTCTTTATTTTAATAGGTTTAGCTAATCTTTTTGGATTAATAAAACCATAAGCCCAATATGTAGCATTCATATCTTCTACTTGAAATTGCATACCAGACCATTTCCCTGTTGCATGCCATTTACAATATTCCTCAGCTGTGATATGTTTAGTTCCTATGAGTTCAACTGTAACAATAATGGCAGATTTCTTTGTATCTACTAAGGCTATTAATCCACGCTTATTAGTATTGTAAGCACGAGCATCATAAAATTTTGTACCATCTAAAATTTCATCTAAATATTCTCTTAACATTATTAATCAATGCATCATAGCTAAACATTCTCCATCTAACTAAAAAATGAGTTCTTTGTGGCATCAGAACTCTAGACCAATCACTGATTCCGTGACCGAATGTGCACTTCCTTTTAACGAGTCCAAGGCACTACGCTCAACTCGGCTCCACGAATACTTAGGAAGCACCTACGAAGTACATGTATTTACTTGTGTATATTTTACCATATACTAAACAAAAAATCTATCAGATGGCATTAACTGATAGACTGTATTAAAGATGTATAGTAACAAAACTAAAAACTAATTACTATATTTATCTTCTATATTAAAATAATTACATAATAATCGATACCTAGCATTCTTCAGCATAATAATCTGATTAGATTTCATAAATTCAAATTCATAAGAGATAATTTTTATAACATGTATATTTAAGTACTTAATACCAACCTAAAAATTAAATATTATTACTTATCTTAATACTTTTTTAATTTTCTTTACTTAAAAAATTCATTATAAGTTTAATTATAACTTCTTTTTCTTCCGGATTTGATTCAGCAGTTAAAACGGTAATTGCAACTAATGTATCGTTTGATATTATTATTTTGCCATTTTTAATTAACGCGTGATTTCTATTTAAAAATTCCAAAAATAATGTTGCCGCAATTCTTTTACAACCATCAATAAATGGATGATCTTTTACTATAAAATAGAGCAAATGTGCAGCTTTTTCTTCTAATGAAGGATAAACTTCTAGTCCAAAAATATTTTGATAAATTGCAGCTAGAATTCCTTCTAATTTTCCATTTTCTTTTTCAACACCAAATACAGATGACATATTTTTAAACTTCATCGAATCAATAATAATTTTACAATCAGAGTAGGATAATTTATATAATGTTTCATTACCTTTTGGTTTAACTAAACATTGATGATCATAATCATCTAATAAATCTAAAGCCTTAGTATATTTTTCTATGACATTAACTAATGCTTCTTGGTCAATATTTAATGATGATGCAAGCATCTTATTTTGTACTTCAATTGTTTTATTAAGCACTTCTATTCTTTTTTTATTAATGGAATAACCTTGTATTAAGTATTCTTTTAGAACTTTGTTAGCCCATTTTCTAAAAATAATACCTCTTTGCGATTTTACTCTATAACCAACAGAAATAATCATATCAAGATTATAAATTTTTATGGTACGATTAACTTTTCTATTTCCCTCAATTTGAACTTGTGCGTTTTCCGCACATGTTAAAGCAACATCTAATTCTTTATCTTTATAAATATTATTAATATGTCTAACAATTCTTGTACGATCAACATCAAACAATAAAGCCATTTCTTCTTGAGAAAGCCAAACCGTTTCATTATTAATATCTGCTCTAACATCAATTTCAAAACTATTGTCTACAAATTTTACAATTTTAAATTCATTCATAAAATATCTCGACACTCCTTTCTTGCTTGCAAAAGCTTTATCTAATATCATCATAACTATATTATATATTTTTTTGTATGCTTTATCGACATATTTTTTTATTTTTCAAATTAATCTTTATAGAAATAATAGGTAACTAACTTTTACTTTTTTGCTAATACCTTTCATGCCTGAATGTTATCATTTTAGTTTTTTTAGGAAAACAACAAATTGTTATTGCCACTTTATTGCTATTTTCAAGGTAAATAATACAAAAAATAGCTCAAGCTAACAAGTACATAAAAACTTGATATCTAAGCCATTTTTCAAAAAAAATATAGTTAAATAGCCAAAAAAAATTCATAAAAACAACAATGATGGTCTGATTACAAAAATTGATACAATGCATACCATAAACACCGAAAATTTTCACACCAAACTATTTTTAATTAATTTCTTGTAAAACGATATTCTTTTTTAATTATTACTGAATCAAAAAATCTTTCTTGGGACTCAGTCAATGCGTTAATTGCATCATCTGAATAATCATTCCCATTTTTAGAAACAATAAGTTTTTCATCGTCATCGTTAGGCCTATTGCTTCTTCAACGGCATCTATATACCAAAATGTTCCATTATCCACTGGACATCCACATTTTACCACTACCCAGCATTCGCTTACTTTATTGTAATTTTCCTGTAACCATTAACGTAACTCATCACGATTTTTTGCTGGTAATAAATTCTTAAAATTCATTTCTCTTTCATCACAAATTCTAAGTTGTTTATTTCTTCTTTTTCGACTTTGGAGCTGGCAGTTCATCATACATTGCATAAAACAAGCCCGTCAAAAATTCCTTATTATCAACTTCATCTACCAGCAACATCTCTTTAGCTCCTTCATAGGGTAATTCATACGAAGGTGTCGGCATATAACTAATTGCTGATTTTACTGGTTTAACAAGTAATCTATCATCATAGATACCGCCTACAATCTTGCCACGATAATAAATAATAAATTATCCCATCATAGCTCGATAAGTAATTTCTTCTAATTCAGATATCTGTCCTAAAATAAACTTTAAATATTTCTTGCTTGATGCCATATTTTCACCTCAAATTAATGCCTAAAACCGTAGAAAATAATGTCAGTAATATACCTAACATATTTTTCTTTGCTTTTCAATAATGTTAAATATAATGCTAATAATTAAACTAATTAGACTAACAATTAATGTTGGGTCAAAGAGCAAAATAGTTTCTGATATTTCATATTTAAATTGCCCTGAGGAAGTAAGCACATGTCTATTAAACTTTAAAAGACCTGGAAAATTATAGTTTAATGAATAATAAAAATTACCAGTTCTAGCACGATAAAAAAACATAAATCACTCAATATTTATAATAACGACTGCTATAAAGATTAAGGTAACTATTAAAAAATCTACTTTATTTCGTTTCTTATAATTTGCAATTGTAAACACAAAAACAATTAATATTGCTAAAAGGCAAAGTGGATAAATCACGCCATAAACATCTAAAACATCAGCACATAGCCAACCAATTAGAGCAATAATGAAACAAACCACAAAAGAGACTAAACTTAATACTAAAGAATAGTGATAAGGATTTGACCTATGATTTAGTAAATTAGATGAATCTAAAGTTTCTGTTAAAGCAGAAAAAAAAGACTTTAATGCATCATTTTCACTTTCACCATTCTCTAATGATAAATTATAATCATCAAAACAAGTTTGAGTAAACTCTTCAACGATTTTTTCATCTATAATCTTCCTGTTTTTTAACTCATTTCTTACTCTTTTTTTTATTATTTAATATTCTGTTTTCATAGTCATCACCTATCATAATTTGTAATAAATGTAAACTTTTTATGTAATAATTTCTATTTGATAAATAGAAGTTTTTACCTTTTTCTGTTAACGCATAGTACTTTCTTTCTTGATTTTGTGTAGATATCTCAATATCATAAGACACTAAGCTATCCTTTTCCATTTTTTTTATGGCAATAAGGGCAGACGAATTACTTATTTTTACATACCCTTCACCATTTTTTGATATTTTTTACTATGTTATATAAATAATCTCGTTGTCTAAATAGATATGCACATATGATTATTTTTGTATAACCTTTTATGAATTCGCTAGAACTAATCAATTCCTATTACCCCATATCTTAATTACTATCAGTTTTTATTAATTAGTTAAACTATGTTGTTATTTTAATTCATTATTGTATATTTGCCAAAATATTAACGTTATTTGATAGATGAGTATAGTAATAAAAATTTTTATGCAAGTAAAAGTTTATTGTGCTAAATAACTACTTCTGTTCATTCACGCATTTATACCTTAAATTAAATCTCGTTGTTACACTTATTATCAAATTCGAACTACGAATTTGAATATAAAAAAAGGCTTGAAACAGCAATTATTACTGTATCAAACCATTACTTCTTATATGGTGCCGGGAACAGGGCTCGAACCTGCGACCTACGCGTTACGAGTGCGTTGCACTACCAACTGTGCTATCACGGCAGTTTATAGCATAAAAATGCTATAAATTTTATGAAGGTAAATTATTATTTTCTTCTTCCTCTAATTCAATTTCATCAAGCATCTTTGAGGTTTCACTCAAATCATCTACAACCTTTTGAGCCATTTCTTTGTAGAATTTTTTTCTTTTGCCACAAGCTATTTGTAAAAACATTTTTTCTTTTTCTTCTGTATCAAGTTCTATAATTGTTCTTCTTTGTTTATGAAGAGCATCTAAGATAACTTGTTCGAATTCTTCCTTAGATATTTCTGTAGGTGGGATAAAATTTGCATCATCAACTACATCATACTCTTTAAAAATATAACCACAATCATTGCAAAATAATGTCATTCCATGAAGCTCGAGATTTTTCAAATATTGTTCATCATTATATAAATCATAAACAATAGCTTCATTAAGAATTTGTTTAAGTTCAAGAGGCATATCCTTCTCGTTTTCCTTCATTATTTCTTTAAGTTCTATTTTTAGTTCATTATAGTCTCTTTCTTGCTCAATGTTTGTCGAATGACAAAAAGGACATCTATACATAAAAACCTCCGTGAAACAAGATAATTAAGCTTTAATTTTAATTAAAAGAAAACGTCTCTTGCTTTATCCTTAATTTCTTTAGATGCAGTAAATGGAATTCTTGTTGTATAACCTTGCTTTGCTGCTACAATCATCTTTGTTGGCCATTCTTGAATTGCTTTATTCCATTGATATACACTATCATTATATACCTCACGAGCAGCTGTAATTTCACGTTGAAGGTATGAGTTTTGTTGCATTGCATCAGCAATTTCTTGATGAGCCTTTAAATCAGGATAATTTTCGAATGCAATATTAATTTTTCTTGAAACGCCATCAAGAGCACCGGAAAGTTCATTTCTTGCTGCATCATCAGCAACATTACCAGAACGATATTTTGCAATTTCTGAGAAGGTTGTTTTATCAAGATCAATTGCTTTATCAAGAAGCTTAGCACAGTTTTGTAAAATAACAACTCTTTGTTCAAGATAATTATCAATTTGTGAAGCATTATGTTGAATCTTTTGTTCAAGCTGACGTAGATACTTAGCTGCGTTAATTTTCTTAATTAAGAAAACAACACCTGGAATAATACATAAGCACCATAAAATTACTTCAAAAATTGTTGAGCCAACGCCTACCTTAACAGGAATTTGCTTTTGGATAACATTAATATCCTTACCCTCTTCATTAACAGGGCCAGTCATTTCATCTAATTGATTTGCCATATTATTCTTTTTCTCCTTTTCTCGCAAGTAGCGAATTAAATTTTAAAGATGAATTCTCATCTAACTCTTTATCAAGTAAGACAGAGAATAATCCTCTTTCGTATATTATAGCATTATTTTTACTATATTGTGACATAAATTGTGAAAATTCACTATTATTTTTTTCTTTTAAGTATTCATTCTTTCTAAGCTTAGTATTTTTAGCCTCCATTAAGGTGTTTTTTACAATTGGAATATATTCATACCAAACTACAGGTACAGCATGCATTCTTCCATCGCCACCAAGTTTTGATACAACAGTTGTTTGTTTTACAGCTTTAAATGAATGTGCTTCAATTGTAACTTGATCTGACTTTCCGTTTTTAGCGTCAAACTTAGTCTTTATAATCAAGTTTGTAGAGCTTTCCGGATGTTTAAGCAAATCCTTATCAAAACGATTGGCTAATGCTTCATGCTCATAGCTTGTTATATTAGCTCTGTATGGAGTATTATAAATATACTCTTGTGTTTTAATTTGCTGATAGCTTGGTATAGCTAGCAATGGTGCTAAATCAAAGTATAAGCTTTGATAATATTCATCGTTAAATTCAACGAAATTCTTCTTAGCTTCATCAACATCAAAGTGATGAAAAATAGACATATCTGGATTATAATCAAAGTTTTGTGAATGGCTAGAAATAATATAATTTAATTTCTTATGCTTGTAAAAATAAAAATCATCACCGTATGGTACCTTACTTTTTAATAAATCAAGCATATTTTTTTGAGCAAGTGGGGTAAATAACAGTCTAAACTCAACCTCATTATCTCTATCATCACCATTAAATAATGCATCAAATTCATTGTTAGCCATTACCGTAAAGTTTTCGCCATTCTTAGTAGCTTTTTCTTCCTTCTGCTCAAGCTTTTTAGTCTCACGCTTTACATACTTTTCAAGCTGACGTTCATTCATACCATTAATATTTGTTGGTTCATGACCAAATGATAGGTTTGGAGCGGCATCACAGCCATAAATCAAACGCGTATCATAATAATAGTCAGGTGCTGGCTTAGTAACACTCGCTGTTAACGTTTGCGAATGATGAACTGTTCTTGTACCATTTTTACTACGTTCTATTGTAGTCCAGTAAATGACAATGGAGCCAGTATAAACTTTTTGAACCATTTGCATATTAAAAGTATTAACAATTACAAATGGATTTCCAACAATTGAACCAGAAACAACATAATTAACTGAAGTATTAGGATCAGTAACCTCGCCTAAATTAAACTTTTCATGTAAATATTCATATTTATCCGCATCAAAAATATCATCAAGTTGAATTAAAGGTGATGTATGTTCAATAATTTCTGATGTCATATAGTAATCATAAAGACTGTTAAGAGGAGCCATCTGATTATAAGCAATTACTTTTAAGTCAGATGCTTTTTTATAGAACTCTTCTTTTTTTCGCTTGCGTTCTTCAATTATTTTATTAATTTTTGTAAAAACTGCAACAAAAGAAAAAATACCAAGTGCAAAAATAGCAATTCCTAAAACAATAAACAAAGCGCTTGAACTCTTAATGCCACTAAAAGCCATAGCTAAGCCTGAAATTAAAGCAGCAATGCCAACAATTACTAATAAGATTTTTATACCCCTAACACTGCCTTCTTTTTTTTCATAATATTGTCCTTGTTCAAACTCATTCTTATATTTTTTTATCGTTTCCCGATTAGCATTCGCATCAATTTTAGATTCTTTAACTAATTCTTCAAAATATTTTTCTCCATTTTCATGTTGAAGTTGTTTAAATTTACTATTAAACATCTTTAAGGGTTCTAGTATTGAATCATCCTTCATATTCATCCCTCCTTCCTTAAATTATAACATTTTTTAACAATTTTTAAACTACCTATTTATATCAATTAATACATATTCATTAAAAATACAAGTGTTATAAGGTATAGCCCACTGAGAAATACCTGATGAAACAATAAATGTTGTGCTATCAATTGTTTTTATTCCATAAGTTTGATCATTTGAAGCCATTACAATAAAATTAATCGGAAATAAATTACCACCATGTGTATGACCAGATAAAACTAAATCAGCCATACCTTTTTCATTTGCATAATCATTAGGTTGATGGTCAAGCATAATAATATACTTATCCTTAGAGATATTCTTAGTAAGCTCTAAGGCCTCCATCCTTCCTTCAAAAGATCTATCATAACGGCCAACAAGAACATAATTTTCTGTTAAATTATATACCTCGTCATGTAAAATAATCACATTATTTTTTAAAAGCTCATCATATAAATCATCAAGACTAAAGCCTCTGTAATTAGAATTATAATAGCCTTTATCATGATTTCCTAAAATAAAGAAAACACCATATTTTGTTTTAAAGTTGCCAAGAGCTTTACAGGCTCCTATCATATCACTTTTTTTCGTCTCATCATCAACAAAATCACCAACAATAACTAAAAGATCAGGATTAGTTTTTTCAATATCAGAAAGTCGTTTTGAAAAGCTTTTACCATCTAATGTGCAGCCTAAATGAACATCCGTTATTTGAGCAATTCTTAATGATTCATCTGTTTTATCAGTTTTAAGATCATATTTAGTTTCAAAGATATGAAGGCTTAATACAAATAAGGCAATACTCATTATGACGGCCGTAAAGCCTAAAACAATACCATTTAAAACATTTGCATAAATTATTTTACCTTTATTTTTTATTCTTACAATTAAATTAGCAATCATATAAAAAAGCATTAAATGCACAACAAAAATAGCTACACCCCATAAATAAAAGATGGCTACTATAATAAAAGGAAGACACATAGCTAAAGGTACTAAATAATTATATGGCTTCTTTTTATTTTTAATAAATGAAAAACGCTTAAATTGAAAATATATGTATATCAAACATAAAATTAATAATATCCAGACCATGAAATTCATAAAATCACCACGTCAAGATTATACAACATATTTCCTTTTTTTACATTATTTTTCCAAAAAACAAAAAAAGACTGAAGCTTCAGTCCTTAATTTTCAAATGTGTGTGAATACCTATATTGATACAATTTGCGTACACCCCTTAAAAATGCGTACAGTAACAGAATTTTGCGTACAGTTAGTGGAAAGTGCGTACACCTATAAATTGTAATTTGTATTACTAATTTATATTTGGTATTTTTCTAATTACAAAAACAAATATTACTATTTCTATAATTACTAATATTACTATTGGAATAATATTACTTTGTACTAGCATAAGAACAGCAAAAGAATCTATAAAAATATGAGCAATTACACATAGTAAAACTCCCCTTGAATATTCTTTTATTGCCCCAAACATAAATGTATTACCCAATATTATTAAATAAAATATCAAATAATTTGATGAGCCTGCTGTTATCCAAGATAATCTATATATTGGAATATGCCATAAAAACCATACAAATGATATTATAATCATTTTAAGAAAATATTTTTTTATATCGAATTTTGGTTGTAAATACCATCTCCAACCACATTCTTCAAGACCACCTTGTAGTATTGCCCAAGGAATATAGGATAATAAAGACAATATCGTTTCATTAGCAAATTTAACATTTCCTAATAAAGCTGATAGTCCATAGTATATTATCACACTACATACAGCCAAAATATATGGAGTAATTTCTTCTTTTTGCAAAAACATATTTTTAATTATTTGTTTCTTTTTTCATATTTTACAAATATAATTGCAATAATCATAGGAACTAAATTCATTAAACTAAATAATATAGATGAACCTATTGTATTACCATCTGGATATAAACTTAACAAAATTTGTCCCACGATAAATGTAATCAATAATGTTGTTATAGAATAAGTTAATGCAATTTTATTATCTTTTCCCATTTTTTACCTCACTTTCAAGCGATAATTTGTATTGCTAATTCTATATATTTACTAGCCTCTTTAATACTTAATTTGTCCATTTTATCTTTGCATTTTTCAACAAACTCTTTAACCAATTCAGGATTTGTTTTTGAATAATCTCGTAAGCTCCAACCGATTTCCTTAACTATAAAAAATTTATTACTACCAAAATTATTAACTAATATTGCTTCCAATAATTTTGTATTAGTTTTCTCTTTTCTACATAATTGATGGTCTATTGCTATTCTTCTTAACTAGAAATCTTCATCTTTTGACCATTCTAGCATTAGATCATTTATTCTTTCGTATTTAAATGAAAGCTTATTTTGATAAGTATTAAAAGGTGATAAAAATATTCTATATGTAGAAATTTATTTTCCCCATTCAGCCATAGCATAACCACGTGGGTATAATCTAGTACCACGAAACTCTATAGGTCCTTCTTTATATTGTACATTATAACCATCTTTTCTTAAACTAAATAAATATTCTTTATTTACTTCTTCTCTAGTTGCCCATAAGTAATAAGAATTATCATCTAGTGCAAGGTAATTCTGTAACCCATTATTATTATAGCAACTATTTAATTTAAAAATCCCAACATCAGATTTAACTGTCATTTTTAAGTCTTTATAAGAAGTATTGTTATACGTCCATTTGTAAGTAAAATCACAAATAAGTTCCCATTTATCATTTATTTTAATATCAAAATTATTACTAGATGTTTTCTTTTTATAGCAAAATTCATATGTATTATCTTTATTCATTGTTAATCTTATTATGTCATTTGCATTATCTTTTGCTGCGCTAAACTGAAAATCATTAAGCATATATTCCTTCACTTTATTTGAAGGAGAGCAACCAAAAAGGAATAAAGAAATTATTAATCCTGAACTTAAAAAATTTATTTTTCTCATTTTATCACCAAAAAACACTACTTTATTATATTATATCATATTTATTTTATTATTACAGTAAATAAGCGTAAAAAAACATTCACAATTTTTAACATTCTTTTTTCAAAATGCAACCCCCCTGCCAAAAACGGCCTCAAAAATGCACCCCCCCTGCCAAAAACGGCCTCAAAAATGCAACCCCATCTGTTTTTGGCATAAAAAATGCAACCCATAGCATTTTGAGCCTTTAGAATTGCACCCCCCTAAATTGATGATTTGATTTACGTTGTTAAAAATGATGCTAAAAAATAAGGCAAATTTCTTATTGGTGAGACTTGTACTCTGGTGATTTTACCTGTTTTTACCCTAAAAAATGAAAAAATTGTGACAGATTTCTCGTATCACAATTCTAGTTCTTTTATGGCGGAGAAAGAGGGATTCGAACCCCCGCGGGACTTTCATCCCCTGTCGGTTTTCAAGACCGATCCCTTCAACCGGGCTTGGGTATTTCTCCACATCAGTTACGATGGTTATTATACATCATAACTGCTCATATTTCAAGTGCTTTTTATGCACCCTTACGCATTTTTGCAAGTTCAAGCACTAATTCTTTTGTTTTTTCAAAGCCTAAGCATGGATCGGTAATTGATTTACCATATTCCTTTCCATCAACAGGCTGATTTCCATCTAAAAGATATGATTCAATCATTAAACCTTTAACAAGCTTTCTAAGTTCAGGATTATATCTTGTTGAATGAAGAACCTCTTTAGCAATTCTAATTTGTTCTAGGTATTGCTTACCAGAATTTGAATGATTACAATCAACAATTACAGCCGGATTTTGAAGACCTGACTTTTTATAAGCTTCGTTTAACGCAACTAAATCCTCATAATGATAATTAGGATGTGATACGCCTCTATCATCAACATAGCCTCTTAAAATGGCATGACATAAAGGATTACCCTTAGACTCTACCTCCCAGCCACGATAGATAAATGTATGTCCATGCTGCGCCGCATTAATTGCATTAATCATTACCGAAATATCACCACTTGTAGGATTTTTCATTCCAACAGGTGAATCAATGCCTGATGCGGTAAGACGATGTTGCTGATTTTCAACTGATCTTGCGCCAACGGCAACGTATGATAAAAGATCTGATAAATATCTATGATTATCAGGATATAGCATTTCATCAGCTCCACTAAAGCCGGTTTCCTTTAAAACATCCATATGAAGTTTACGAATGGCTACTACACCCTTAAGCATATCAGGCTTGCCATTAGGATCAGGCTGATGAAGCATGCCCTTATAGCCTGCTCCTGTTGTTCTTGGTTTATTTGTATAAACACGAGGAATAATTAAGATTTCATCCTTAACCTCGTCCTGAAGAAGGCGAAGTCGTTTCATATAATCTAAAACCGCATCCTCACGATCAGCTGAACAAGGTCCTATAATTAATATAAGCTTATCACTTTCACCAGTAAAAACCTTTCTTATTTCTTCATCATTTTTTTCTTTTTGAAGCTTCATTTCCTCTGTAACAGGATACATCTTCTTTACTTCCATAGGAATGGGAAGTTTTGATTTAAAATCCATATTCATAAATATTACATCTCCAAACTATTTTTTCAAATATAGCTTTTCTATTTCACTAATTGGCATAGGCTTTTGATAATAAAATCCTTGGGCATAATCACAATTAAGGTCCTTTAACTCTAGGGCCTGTTTTTGGGCTTCAATCCCCTCAGATAAAACATTAATACCAAGCTCACGTGCCATTTGAATTATATTTCTAATTACAATTGTCTCTCTATTATTTCTAAAGTCATTCCTTATAAAACCACGATCCAGTTTTATGACATCAACATGAACACGACTTAATAAATTTAAGGTTGAATAGGCAACTCCAAAATCATCCATATAAATTTGATAGCCTTCTTTAGATAATATTTCAACTAAAGATATAACATCGTTTTCATTTTCCATAAATAATGATTCGGTAATTTCTATTCCAAAATATTTTTTATCAATATTATATTTATTTAATAAAGCATTAAGTTTTATAACAAAATCCTTATCATTAATATGGCATCTTGAAACATTTACCGAAATTCTTCTTAAAGGATGTCCATCATTCTTCCAGCGAGCTAAGGTTTGACAAACAACCTCATATACATAAAAATCCATTTTTACAATAAAGCCATTCTTTTCAAATAATGGAATAAAATGATCTGGTGACATAATACCATCATTTGTATTCCATCTAACTAAAGCTTCAAAGGATGAAATTGTATTTGTCTTAAGCTCATAACAAGGTTGTAAATAAACCTCAAACTCTTTATTTTTAAGTGCATTTTCCATTTTAGCTTCGATAGTTTGATTAATAATGGTTTGCTCATGAACTTTATCATCATAAATAATAAGACGAGTAATCCCATTATCCTTAGAAAACTTCTTAGCCTCAAGTGCCCTATCAATCAATGCTTGATAATCAAGACCATCGTTTACATTAAAAATGACAGCACCTTGTGCAAGGCCTATTGTTATATTATAATGAGTACCAACACTATCAACAATATGCTTTACAAGTTCAAACTTTTTATGCATAGTATCCTTATTAATAAATTTTGAATACAAAACAAAGACATCATCATGTAAACGGCATACATAATCCGACTTACTAACACTTGTTATTTTCTTGGCTATTTCTTTTAAAATTGAAGAGCCAAAATCATAGCCTTTATATTCATTTATAAGTCTAAATTTAACAATATCAAAAGCTATTAAAGCGCCCGTCAAATCTTCCTTTATTTTTTCTAGAACAAGCTGTTTAAAATGAACAGGCGACAATAAACAGGTAAGTGCATCATCATTTGAAACATCCTTAAGCTTTCTTTCAATTTGAAATTTATAAAAGAATCCCGAAATTATTTTTGAAATAATATTAAAATACATTAACTCTTCTGGCATCCATACTCTACGTTCAAGATACATATCAAAAGAAATATATCCAGAAATAATTCCATTATTGTATAGAATAATTTGAACTAAAGATTTAATATGTTTATTTGTATAATACTCCGTAACCTGTGGATTATTCGTCCTTAGCTGGACGATGTCTGTTATTTGGAGCATATTATCAGTTTTAAATAACGCTCTATATGACTCATCATTAAATAATTCATAGCCATGGTCAAGAAGCTGATTATCTCTACTATATTGAAATAAAATATTTAAATTAGAGTCTGAAATAGTAATTCTATCTATTCTAAAATGATTAACTGTCTTTTTAATAACATTATTAATTTCTTCTTCTAAATCATTTGTATTTAAAAGACCATCTAAGCATTCCGAAACAAGACTCGAATCAGAATTCTTTCTTTCAGGAAGCCCTGCAAAGGTCAAATAATTATCTTTTTTTATTGAACTATGATTAGCCTCATTATAAATAATATAACAATCGCGGCCCTTTAACTTTCCACGATATAGTGCCTTATCTGCAGTAACAAATAAATCATCATAATTAAGTCCATCCTTAGGATAACAAGAAATACCCATTGTTGATGTTAATGTGAATTGTGATTTGTCTTGAAAAGTGATTTGTCTTATTATATGCTTAATTTTACGACATATTGGTTTAATATCCTCTTCAACAGTCGATTTTACAGGATATACGAATAAAAATTCATCCCCACCAATTCGACCAACCATACCAGCCTTTCCAATTGCCTTAGACAAGTTTTTAGTAAAAGCGATTAATATCTCATCACCAAATAAATGACCATAAGTATCATTAATGTTTTTAAAATAATCAATATCTATAATACCAATAATGTATTTATCATTAAGGCTTGCGGCTTCTAAAAGCTCTTTAATTCTATTTTTAATTATTTGCTTTGCATAGACACCTGTCAAAGCATCCTTATTTGCAATATTTGTAAGCTTTTCAATTTCTTTGGCATATGAATCAATATTTCTAAAATATCCTAAAGTATGACTTTGATTTTTATATGATGATTCTAAAATATAAGTAACATCTTTTTTTTCAATTGATGATTTAAAGGAAATATCTAGCCTTTTTTTCTTTCCTTGAAGCGCACTTTGCATTATTAATACGAAGTTTGAAAAATCTTTTTTCTTTATTTTCAAAATATTTTTATCAAGTGATAAAACATTCTTTAGTGGTTCATTTAATAAAATTTCATTATTTTTAGAATTATAAAACACAATGTATCCCGTTTCTTCGTTATAATCAAAGAAAATACCTTTTAATGTTGGAACAAAACGTTCAAATTGATTAAATTGAAAATCAGGGATAACAACCACATAATATGAATCACAATTTTGATGAATATTTACTTGAACAAATGGTGTTAAGCTAAAAATAGGAGCATTATCACGATATTCAATTTCTATATCATTCATATCAAGGAGATGTTTTTTTAGTCGATTATTAAATTCTTCATTTTGTGAAATGGCAACATTCATTGTTTTTTTACTCACACATTGAAACAAAAAATCATTCATGAAAATTCACATCCTATTTTAATTATCATTACAATTTTATCATACTTTTTCTTAAAAAGCCAATTTTAGATTACATTTTATCTTAAAAATAATAAAATGTATCTCCAAAAGATACATCCTACATTTTAATTATTAAGTTTTTTTAGCATTTTTATTGAAAGAATAATTGCTAAAATTATACCTATTACATCTGTAAATGGTGCAGACCATAAAATTCCTTCAATACCCCAAAACATTGGTAATACAACTGTAAAAATAACCATACCAACTACATCTCTTGCTAAAGATAAAATTGCCGCTTCAATGGGAGAGCCCATAGCTTGTAAAAAGATTGATACTGATTTTTGGATAATAGTAAAATTAATAAGCAATAGATAAATGCGCATTGTCATAATTCCAAATTCCTTGTATAATTCTGGATTTAGACTATTAGTACCAAAAATACTTAAAATAGGACCTGGTATAGTTTCAAATAAAATAGTCGCAATTAAACCTAAAATTATATTTAAACCTATTATCATAAAAAACAATTTTTTCACACGCTTATTCTTTCCCGCACCATAATTATAACCAATTATCGGCTGGGCTCCTGCACTTATACCTACCGATATATTTACAACACTTGTAAAAAGCTTCATTACAACACCAATAATGGCTTGAGGATCATTAATTCCATATTTACTTGAAGCACCATATTTAGCAAGCATATTCATAGAAACAACTGTAATAATTACAATTGATATTTGCGTTAAAAAGGATGAGGCACCCATTTTTATACCTTCTAATAAAAGCTTAAGGTCAGGCTTAAAGGAAGTAATTTCAAGTTTAAAATTTTTAGCTCTAAACAAATAAATAACACTTATAATAAATGATACTATTTGTCCAATAATTGTTGCAAGAGCAGCTCCTGTAAGACCTAAATCAAGACCTAAAATAAACCAAGCATCTAATATTATATTAATAATTGCACCTATAACCATTGAAATCATCGCAACCTTAGGTGAACCATCAGCTCTAATAATTGAATTTAACATATTCATAATTATATAAAAGGGAATTCCTATTAAAATTATAAAACCGTATTCATGAGCATATTTTAAAGATTCTTCTGTTTTGGCACCAAAAAATGAAGCAATATTGTCAAGAAAAGGAAATCCAATTAATAAAAAGATAACACTAATTAAAATACTTACTGTTATAAGACTACCAACCAATTTATTAATCTTCTTTCCATCACCCTTTCCCATACAAAGTGACATATAAGCTGCGCCACCATCTCCTAGCATTAAAGCAAAAGCAAGTGCAATTACCGTAAGTGGGAAAATAATAGTAGTTGCAGTATTTCCAATAGCTCCAACTGAGGAATTACCAATAAATATTTGATCAACAATATTATAAAGAGCACTAATTAATAAGGATAAAATACATGGTATTGAAAATTTCAGTAATAATTTTCCTTCTTTTTCAGTTATTAAATAATCATTTTCCATAAAAACCTCCATAAAAAAAGGCCTAAATGTAAGCTCGGTCGGGCATTCGAGCTTAGACATTTAGTGCCTATTAATATCTTATTTAACAACTTTATTTTAACAAAGAAAAAAAATTCTTGTAAGTGTTTTTTTTGTGAAAACGTTTTATAAAATATCTATCAATTCAGCTAAAATCTTTTTATTAGTTATAATTACAACAATTTCTTCTCTTGCTCTTGTAAGTCCTTGATACAAAAGCCTTGTATAGTAAATTCCATCATCATTTTGTATTGATTTTAAATGCTTTTTCTCATCTAAATAAAACTTATCATCAATACACATTACTATTTTTTGAAATTCATAAGGATATGCTCTTTTCGTATAAAGTTTATAAGAATAGTCTGATATTTTTTCATTATCTTCATAAGAAATATAAGTATAGCCTTTTTTTACATAATCATTTATTTTAGAGGCTAAATAACATTCACTAGAATAAATAACCTTATATTTAGGATTATTAAATAACTTTTTATGATAAAACAATGAATCAATAAAATCTAAAGCTTCTCTTGAGGTACGAATCGGACTTGTAAGCCTTAAAATATTATTAGTTAATCCTAATAATGATGACATAATTTCATCATTTTCCTTTAAATCTAAAAACAAAACAATCCTTATATTTTTTCTTTTTCCTTCTAAAATAATATCATTTATTTTTTGAGTTTCTATTTTACTTACCTCATCAATAAAACAATATTTAATATCATCAAAATTTCTAAATTCTTCAATACTAATCGTTTTAAACGAAGGAAAAGCTTCATTTAGCTTTTGGAATGATTCAACTTGATACGGACTTATAATGATTCCCTTTTCAAGTTTCCTTGCTACATCATATAAAACCATCGTTTTACCTGAGCCCGTTGGTCCTTCTACAATAACATCTTCATCATTTTCAAGAAATTTTATTATTTGTCTTTCAACAAGTTGTTCTGAATCAGTCAAAAGATAATCATTTTGAATAAATCTAGATGTCATATAAAAAGGAGATGCGAAAATATTTTCAGGTTTAAAAATATCACCTAAGTCAATAGGAATAGCTTTTTTATGATTTAAAAGTAGTTTTCTTACCTCTTCTGGCTTCGCCATAACTATGGAATTATTATCTATTTTATAAAATGTATTTTCACTCATAACATAGGTATATTGATATAACGGCTTATGGATTAAATGAAGATAATACTTATTTTGATTTAATTGCTTTAATATTCTACAATCAGATACCTTAGCACTTTTAAGTTCAATATTTATAACTGAATTTTTAGTAACCTTTATCAGGTCTAATTCTTTATTTAAATGGGGCAATATAAAACTATAGGTAAAGCCTCCTAAATACTCATAATCAAGGTCTAGCAGCTCAACCATTTTTTTTATTGTGATTATCTCTTCATGGCGATATTGCTTAGAGACTTTAAAATTTAAGTAATATTTTACATATTTTTGACTTAATCTTTCATCATCTGAAAAATTAATCAAGTCCATCAAATTAACAAGCATAATATCACCAACCTAGTTTTATTATAAAGTTAATTAGCTATTATTTCAATTCTTTCCTTTTAATATAATTAATTAAAACAACAAGTTCATGAACAACTAGTGGTAATATGGACATTGCTGCTGTTATAAGCCAGCAAATAGGAGTTAAATTATGAGTTGAAAAAACATAAGAAATTCCTGGCACCTCAATTACAAGAAATTGAAGTAATATACCAGCTATAAAAGCAATATAAAGCATATGATTCTTATCTTTAAAAATATGAATAAAGCTTTCCTTAATATTACTCATTCCTATCATATGGAAAAGTTCAGCAAAAGCTAAAGTTGTAAAAGCCATTGTTTGTGCTTGATGTAAGATTAAAGGATTACTTGTATACAATGCTTTAATACTTGAAATTGTATATGCATGATTTAAAAAACCACATGAAAAATATGAAATTACAACACAAATAGTAATAATAATACCATAGCCTAAGGTTAATTTTAACCCATTACCCGCAAATACTCCTTCATTTGGATTTCTAGGATGATCCTTCATGATTGATTTATCCTTTGGTTGCATACCAAGAGCAATTGCTGGAAGTGAATCAGTAATAAGATTTACCCATAAAAGATGAATGGCAATTAATGGGGCTGGTAGCCCTAAAATAATTAAGAAAAACATTGCTAAAACCTCAGCGATATTACTTCCAAGAAGAAAATAAACCGTTTTTTTAATATTAGCATAAATTCCTCTTCCCTCTTCAACCGCTCTCTCTATTGATGCAAAGTTATCATCAGCTAAAACCATATCTGCTGCACTCTTAGCTACATCAGTTCCTGTAATACCCATAGCAATACCAATATCCGCAGCCTTTAAGGATGGTGCGTCATTTACACCATCACCTGTCATCGCCACAATATTACCATTAGCTTTTAAAGCTTTAACTATTTGCACTTTATTTTCAGGAGAAACTCTAGCAAATACACGTACTCTCTTTACAGCATTTCTTAATTCCTCATCACTTAAAAGATCTATTTCTTGTCCAGTCATACAATCATCAATATTAGTACATATTCCAAGTTGACTTGCAACTGCATAAGCTGTATCCTTATGATCTCCTGTAATCATTATAGTTGTAATTCCGGCCTCGTGAAGCTTTAAAACAGCAGGTATTGCTTCCTTTCTTGGAGGGTCAATCATAGCAACTAAGCCAACAAAAATTAAGTCCTTCTCTTCTTTAGAATTACCATTATAATATGCAAGTGCTAATACTCTTAAAGCTTTACTTGAAAATAGCTTATTAGCTTCATCTATTTTCATTAAATCTTCATTAGTAATCTTTCTTATCTTGCCATTATCATAAATATAGGAAGTTCCTTTTAAAATACTATCGATTGCACCTTTCGTATAGGTTATATAGCCATTATTTGTCTTATGAATTGTAGACATCATTTTACGATTACTATCAAAAGGATATTCAGATATTCTTTCTTCTTCAGCCTCAATTATTTTTTTAGGCATACCCAAGCTATTTGCAAGAACTACAAGAGCAATTTCTGTAGGATCACCATATATGCCATCATCAACAGATGCATTTGAACATAAACTCATTCCCTTAGCTAAAAGCTTTAAGGAGTCGCTTGCATCATTTTTATTAAAATTAGAATCAGTATAGTATTTATCAATCGTATATGCTTCTGTAACTGTCATTTTGTTTTGTGTCAAAGTTCCTGTTTTATCGGAACAAATTACACTTACTGCGCCTAATGTTTCAACAGAATGAAGCTTGCGAACAATCGTATTTGCTTTAGCCATTCTTTGAACACCAATTGCAAGAACAATTGTTACAACCGCTGCAAGTCCCTCAGGTATTGCCGCAACAGCAAGCGATATTGATGATAAAATAGCTTCAATATAAGCTTCAATTTCTAAATTCTTACCATCAATAAAAATCCAAATAAAATCAACCACTAAAACAAGAATTACAATTAATAATGTTAACAAGCCTAAATATTTTGACAATTTAGCTAAAACCTTTTGAAGAGGGGTTTCATTTTCTTCTTCCATATCAATTGAGGTAGCTATTTTTCCAATTTCCGTTTCCATTCCTGTATTTACGACAACACCAAGTCCTCTTCCATAAGAAACGGTCGTTGACATATAAGCTAAATTTAGGCGGTCTCCAATACCAACAGGATTAGAAAATACTAAGCTCGCATTTTTCTCCGTCGGAACAGATTCACCAGTAAGTGATGATTCAATTATTTTCAAATTATGACTTTCAATTAATCTTAAATCAGCCCCAATGGTATCTCCTTCTTCAAGAATAACAATATCACCTTTAACTAAATCTTGAGATTTAATTCTTTGTTTTTTAGAATCTCTTATTACATTTGTTTCGGGTGAAGACATCTTCTTTAAGGCTTCGAGTGAATTTTGAGCTTTAATTTCTTGAATTGTACCAATTAAAGCATTAATTAAAATAACAGCTAAAATAATAATAACATCAGGCCAATCACCTGTACTGATAAAAGAAAATACACCTCCTTCTTTTATCACCTTAATTGTGTCGTAAATTGAAACACCAATAGTAACCGCAATAGCTGCAAAAAGAACAAAAATCATTGGGTCATTTAACTCGCCTAAAAATATTTTAATCCAAGATTTCTTCTTTTTTTCTTTTAATTCGTTTTTACCATCAGCCTCAAGTCTTTTTAAAGCTTCAGCTTCTGACAAACCATTTTTTGAGGTTTTAAGTTCGTCTAATGTTTCATCAATTTGTTTAGTTTCGTAGCATGTCATATTAATTCCTCCTAAGCATAAAAAAACAGGCAACTATGCCTGTCATATTAAAATTATATCCAAGACAAGCATAGTAAAACTATACTAAGTCTTGATGCTTAGGTAATATCCGGATTTTCAAATCGAGCTGACGAATATTACTCCGATTAGGGCCATCTACTCCCTTAGTGCATTTATTTTAGCATATTAATTTTTTTAATGCAATATGCTAAATAAAATATTATACTTATTAATTGTTTACCGTATAGTAGGAACGCCATTTACATAGCACTAAAGCCTTATACGCACACATTTATATTTATACCTAAGAAATCAAAATTATATTAATTACTAAATTAATGCTCAATTTTAATAAATATTTTTTTATTGGTTCGAATTTTTTTAAAATCCTGAGAAGAAAGACAACTATAACTAAAACTATATCTTCTTAATTTTATAATAGTTTTATATTAAGTTTAGCAAACTCTTCTATATCCTTTAAAGACCAAAAGGAAGCTTGAACCTCACCAATATGAACCTTATTAAGCATAAAAAGGCACATTCTTGATTGACCAATTCCACCACCAATTGTAAGAGGTAATTTATCATTTATAATATCTTGATGATATTTATACTTAAGCTTATATTCTTCATTCTTAACTTTAAGCTGATAAATGAGAGATTTCTTATCAACTCTTATTCCCATTGAAGATATTTCATAAGCAATTTTTAATGGCTCATACCAAAGAACTAAGTCACCATTTAAATGCCAATCATCATAATCTGCTGCTCTTAAATCATGAGGCTTTCCATTTTTAAGATTATCACCAATATCCATTATAAAAACAGCTCCATATTCCTTTGCAATTTTATTTTCACGCTCTTTACTATTTAAATTAGGATATTTTTCCAAAAGCTCTTTACTACTTATGAATTTTATATCATATGGTAGATAATGAACAATTTTTGGGTACTTCTTTTCAATAACCTCAGATGTTTCAAGTAATGCCTTATAAATTCTTCTTACTACATCTTTAAGAAAATCCTTATTTCTATCAAGAACAGAAATAACCATTTCCCAATCCCATTGATCAACATAAAGTGAATGAATATTATCAAGCTCCTCAAAGGGCCTTATCGCATTCATATCCGTATAAATTCCCCTAAATCCATATTTTTTCAAGGCATTACGCTTCCACTTTGCTAAAGACTGAACAATTTCTAATTCATCACCTGTTTGATTTACCTTGAATGATACTGCTCTTTCATACCCATTAAGGTTATCATTTAAGCCTGTTTTTGGTTCAACAAAAAGCGGCGCTGACACTCTTGTTAAGCCTAGTTTTTCACTTAACTTACGCTCAAATGTATCCTTTACAAGCTTAATTGCAATTTCTGTTTCTTCTAAGCTTAAAACTGATTTATAATTATCAACATAAATATTACTCATAATTCCACATCCTTTTCTTTTTAATATTTTAATTTTACCATAAAATATAAAAGAAAAAAAGAAATATAACAAAAAATTCTGAATTTTTTTAGTCAAATACAAAATACAGCATAAAGTGGTACAAAAGAATAAACCAATTAATATAAGGTCTATTAATAACATCAAAAATAGTTATTCCAATTGAGCAAAGCATTAACGCAACAAAAATAATTTTTTTTCATTTCAATTAAATCATTGATATCCTTTCAATTATTTTAGAGATTCAATACTAACAGGTAACTATTTATCAATGAATTATATGATTTATATTCAGTAAAGACAATAACAGTATTTTTTATGAACATTTTCATTTACAAAATACATTAATTCATTATGATTATGAAATTTAAATATTTCTTTTGAGCAATAAAATATCCTAATAAGTAATTCTAATAATAAAACATTCTTGTAAAAACGCGTGAATTATATTACATTTTTCACACTAAAATACACGAATATTTTTAACAAAATAGCACTAAATTACACAATAATATTATAACAATAAAATTTATATAAAAAAGATGCATCATAAATGACACACCTTTTATAATTATATTATTTATTTTTAATAGCTGCTTGAGCTGCCGCAAGGCGAGCAACTGGTACTCTAAATGGAGAACAAGAAATATAATCAAGACCAGCCTTATGATAGAATTCAATTGATTTAGGGTCTCCACCTGTTTCACCACAAACACCAATATGAAGATCCTTATTTGTCATTCTTCCAAGCTTTACAGCATTTGAAATAAGCTTTCCTACTCCTTTTTGATCAAGTGTTTTAAATGGATTTTCTTCTAAAATCTTATTTTCATAATATGCTGGTAGGAATTTATCAGAATCATCACGTGAAAATCCCATTGTCATTTGCGTTAAATCATTTGTACCAAATGAGAAAAATTCAGCATAAGAAGCAATTTCATCAGCTAAAAGAGCTGCACGAGGAACTTCTATCATTGTTCCAACATGATATTTCATTGGTAAACCAGATGCTAAAATTAATTTGTTAGCAGTTGTGGTAATGATATTTTTAACAAATTTTAGTTCTTCCTTATCAAGTACAAGTGGTACCATTATTTCTGGATTAACTAATTTATTTGTTCTTTTAGAAACATTTATTGCCGCATTAATTATAGCACTTGTTTGCATTACACAAATTTCTGGATAGGTAACAGCTAAACGACAACCACGATGTCCCATCATTGGATTAGATTCATTCAATTCCTTTATTTTATCCTTAATTTCCAAAGCGGTATGATGTGTTGATGAGGCTAATTCCTCAATTAAAGCTTCATCGTTAGGAAGAAATTCATGAAGAGGTGGATCTAATAAACGTACGTTTACATTTTTACCATCCATAATTGTGTATAATTCTTCAAAATCAGACTGCTGAATTGGTAAAAGCTCATTCAAAGCTTCCACTCTTTCTTCATGTGTACTAGCAAGAATCATCTTGCGCATAGAAAAAATACGATCACGTTCAAAGAACATATGCTCTGTACGACATAGACCGATTCCCTCAGCACCAAATAAAAGAGCTTGTTTAGCATCACGAGCATTATCCGCATTAGTTCTTACCTTTAATCTTCTTTTTTCATCAACCCATTTCATTAATCTACCAAAATAGCCTGTAGAAAGATCTGGGCTTTCCATTTCAATTTCTCCAAGATATACGTTACCTGTTGAACCATCAATAGAAAAAATATCCTTATCAGTATATATTTTATTATTAATTGTAACAGTTCTTGCTACCTCATCAATTAAAGCCTCAGCGCATCCACAAACACAACATTTACCCATACCACGAGCAACTACTGCTGCATGAGATGTCATTCCACCACGCATTGTTAAAACTGCCTCAGCTGAAATCATGCCTACAATATCTTCAGGAGATGTTTCCGCGCGAACTAAAATAACCTTCTTCCCTTGCTTATGACGACGCTCAGCCTCTTCTGCTGAAAAGGCTAAATAGCCTGTACCAGCACCTGGTCCTGCTGGAAGTCCTATCGCAATTGGTGTTTTTTCATCTAAGCTTTCTTTTTTAAAGTTAGGAAGTAAAAGCTTATCAAAGCTATTAGCATCAATTCTAAGAACTGCCTCATCAGTTGTAATCAAGCCTTCATCAACCATATCACATGCCATTTTTAAAGCAGCATTAGGTGTACGCTTACCATTTCTTGTTTGAAGAAAATATAAATGACCATCTTCAACCGTAAACTCCATATCTTGCATATCTTTGTAATGAGCTTCCATACGCTTAATTGTAGCCATAAATTCCTCATATACCTCTGGCATTCTTTTTTTAAGTTCATCAATGTGAAGAGGAGTTCTAATACCTGCTACAACATCCTCACCTTGAGCATTTGGTAGGTACTCAGCTGATACCTTTTTTTCACCTGTTGCTGGGTTTCTTGAAAATGCTACCCCTGTTCCTGATGTTTCACCTTTATTACCAAAAGCCATTGACTGAACATTTACAGCTGTTCCCCATGAATAAGGAATATTATTCATCATACGGTAAACATTAGCACGTGGATTATCCCAAGATCTAAAAACAGCCTCTACTGCTTCAATTAATTGAACATAAGGATCAGTTGGAAATTCCTCATTAAAAACAGACTTATAATAATCCTTATATTTCTCTACAAGCTCCTTTAGTTCAGATGACTTAACCTCTGTATCAAGCTTATAACCCTTTTCTTGTTTTAAACGCTCAAGCATCATATCCATTTCAGTCCTTGGATGTCCCTTAGCAATATTTGTAAACATTAAAATAAAGCGACGATATGAATCATAAGCAAATCTTTCATTATTAGTTTCTCTTGCAAGAGCCTCTACTGTCATATCATTAAGGCCTAAATTTAAAATAGTATCCATCATACCAGGCATTGATACACGAGCCCCTGATCTTACTGAAACTAAAAGAGGATTTCGATTACCACCAAAATGCTTTTTAGTTTTTCTTTCAACCTCTTTAATACCTTTTTTAATATCTTCAATTAAAAAAGAAGGAAGCTTTTTTTCGTTTTCATAATATAAAGTACAAGCCTCCGTTGTAATTGTAAAGCCTTGAGGAATCGAAACACCAATGTGTGTCATTTCCGCAAGACCAGCACCTTTACCACCAAGAAGCTCCTTACCAAGTCCATAAGCTTCCTCAAAGTGATACACATATTTTTCAGACATATATAACCCTCCAATTATTCACTACATTTTACAAAGTGTCTAGCAAAGATTATACTATATCTACTATATAATTTCTATACATTTTTTTTATTTTGTAAAAATATTTTAGACTTAAGCCAATCAATTAAAATTGCACCAACGGGAGATGTAAATATGATTGCAATAACACTGGCTGTTAAAACAATTTCACCACAAGCTAAGCCCTCACTTAAAGCAATCGCCCCAATTGATGCTTGAACAGTAAGCCTTAGGAAGATATGATACAACAAAAAAGATTATTTCTTTTAGATTATACTTATTTTTCATAACACTTAATATAACATCAATAGGTCTAAATGAAAGCCCGATTAAAATCAAGATAAAAATTTTTAATCCTTCAAATGAAAAAACTAAATTAAGCTTTACTCTTGTACCAACAAGCACAAAGAGTAAAATTTCAAAGGCGCTCCACAAATGATTATATGATTGTTTTACATCATTTAAATCTGAATTTTTTGAAGATAATATTATAGACATAACAATAATACCAAGTAAGGCTGAAATGCTAACATAAGTCTTCACATAGTTTTCAAGCCATACCATTAAGAATGAAACACCAAGCATTATAATAACCTTAATTGTTGAATTCAACTTGAAGCATTTATATAAATTAATTAATCCTATTCCTATTAATAAGCCAAGTAACACTCCTAAGATAATACTTGATGGTATCTTTAAAATAGATAAAAAATTAAAGCTACTTGTTTTTAAGGTATTTAGGCAAGCATAAAATAGGACAATAACATAAATCTCATCACAAGAAGCCCTTGCCATAATAACCTTAGGGATATCGCCTCCTTCTTTATTTTCAATCATTGTAAGCATTCTTGGAACTACAATAGCCGGTGAAACTGCACCTAAGACACAACCAAGTAATGTAGCCTCTAGGTAAGATATATTAAGTAATAATGGTCCAAAAATAATAATTCCTATAATTTCAAAGCTAGCAGGTAAAAAACACATTAAAATAGCAGGTCTTCCAATTTTAATTAAAGATTTAAAATCAAGAGCTAATCCTGACCTTGTCAAAATAATTATTAAAGCAATTTGTCTTAGATAATCAGAAATAACATCAAGACTAGGATAAATTAAATTAAGACATCCTCCTCCAAATAAAATCCCTATAATTAAATAAAAGATAATTTTAGGTATTTTAATTTTTTCAAATAAAATTCCACCAATTACTCCTACAAAAAAACTAAAAATAAACTTTAAAACATACCTAATCAATTCCTTTCTAATAAAAAAGCTGATAACTCCATAGTAAAAAACTATAGACGTCATCAGCATAATTGCGGTTTTGTTATAAAACAAGGAAGAACATCATTTCCTGGTTATTAAGATCAAAATTATCCTAGCACATCTTCTTTTTGATTACAACTATCGTATAAATATTTTTTTCGGTATTTTATAAGACAAAAGATAGAAACAAAAACACCAATGGCTTCCGCAACAGGAACCGAAATCCAAATACCATTTTCTTTAAATATAATTGGTAAAACAATTAAAGCAATAGTTAAAAATAAAATCGTTCTTGAAAATGAAATTACTGCCGATACTAAGCCATTACCTAAAGCAGTAAAATAGCTTGAGGCAAAAATAGAAACACCAAACAAAATAAAAGCAGAATTATATAAAGCAAAATTATTAACCGTTATATCAAATACATTCTTTGATCCACCAGAAAATAAATGTGCAACTGGATTGATTAAAACGAATGATAAGCCATAAGCTAAAACACTAATTGTGCCAATAATAGCTAAACTTCTCCTTAAAATTGATTTAAGTTCCTTCTTATCATTTTTACCATACTTATATGAAAATACGGGTGCAATCCCCATCGAATAACCGAATAAAATAGCCGTAAATAGAAATTGAAAATATAGAATAATTGTTATTGATGCAACTCCGTCATCTCCATAAAATTTTTGACATTGATAATTAAAAAGGAAGGTTGATATAGCATTAGCCAAATTTGTAACCATCTCAGATGAACCATTAGTAAATGCCTCTTTAATTTTCATAAAATCAAACTTAAACCTAACAAAATATAATGTTTCCTTACGATTAAAACTAAAATATAATAGACCTGTAACTGATGGAATCAAGCACGCAAGTACCGTACCTAAAGCCGCACCTTCAATTGACATAGAACAAATATCTAAAAAGAAATAATCCAAAAAAACATTCATAATACCTGCACAAATAACTAATCCTAAGCCTAAATGAGGCTTACCTGCAGTCACAAAAAGTGTCTGAAAGGCATTTTGTAAGAAAGAAAACGGTAAAAAGCAAGTATAAATGAGGTAATATTTAATAGCATAAGGCATTTGTTCATCACTAGCACCAAGCAGTTTTAAAATAGGCCCTTGAAATGAAAAGCCTAAAATTAAGAAAGTAATTGCACAAATAATTTCAACCATAACAAACATTGTAAAAAATTTACGTGCATCTTCTTGTTTGTGCTCTCCTAATGTTCTTCCTACAATTGCACTTCCTCCCGATGCAATCATAACAGACGTGCCAATAGCTAAGCATTGATAAGGATAAATAATATTTAAAGCGCCTAAGGCCGTTGTACCAACATAATTAGAAATAAAAATACCATCGACAATTGTATAAAGAGAAAAAAACATCATCATAATGATGCTCGGTAATGTAAATTTAAGAATTTGCTTAAATGTAAAACATTTATCCATATTATTCTTCATTTTTTATTACCTCCTTCATAATTTTTAAATAATTTAAATTTGATAAAACTAAAGATTTAGTCACATCTCCTAGTCTTTCTAGTATAATAGCTTCCTTATCCATAACAAAAGTTATTTTAGGTTCTAGCTCCTTTTTACCAAACTCTGTTAATAATATAATCTTATTCTTTTTAGTCAATTTATTTTCAAAGGAAATATAACCTGCATTAATCCAATTATTTAAAATTGTATTAATTGTTTGTTTAGGAATAAGCATATCATTTACAATATTTTTTTGTGTAACATTATAATGACTTTGAAGATAATATAAAATAACCATTTGATTATAACTTAAGCCAACTTTACTTGCAAGTTCATTATAGGCTTTATTTGTTTCATTAAAAATATTAAATAATTCTCTCAATTCATTTTTATAATCCATATAATACCTCAGTCCTAATTCGGACTATATTATTATACTAGTATCTATTTTTAAAGTCAACAAAAAAATTTCCACATATTTTGTGGAAGCTTAAGTTATTTTTATTATTAAATTAAAAAAATTGCTCGATTTTCCTTAATTACCTTAGAAATTGTTTCTTGATCTTTATAGCCAATAACAGCATGAGCAATACCTTCATATTCATTCAGATTAAGTTTTAAATCCTTTAAAATTTCTTTTCCCTCTTCGGATATTATTTCTTCTTTAGCACGATGAATCCAGCATGCTCCAAGTCCTTGATTTTGAGTCTCAATCAAAATATTTTCCATCATACATGAGCCATCATAAATACCATTAGGACATTTTTTCATTAGAACTAATAATACAACTGGTGCATTATAAAATGGGTCAAAGTCATCCTTGAAGCCAGCAATATTAGCATTAAGCCTTGAAAGTTCATCTCTAATCTTCTTATTTTCGATTACAACAATGATACCATTTTGCACATTTCTACCTGATGGTGCAACAAGACCTACTTTTACAATTTCTCCAATTTGAGATTTTGTTGGCATCTCACTTTTAAATTTCTTATAAGAACGTCTATTTTAATCACCATCTATATTATAGCTCAAAAAATATAAAAAGTATATCTAACTTAATAGATATACTAATTTGAATTCATTATGAATTAGGATTGAGGTAAGACAGGAGTTAAAAAGCAAAAAACTCCTAAATATCCTAATTCGTTAGCATTATACATTAACTTAGCGTCGAAATTAATCGATTTTTGTTGATAATTAAAAAACTTTTTTATAAATTTAATTACCTAAATAAATTATGACCGTACCACCCTCTTTTACTAATGTACCTGCAGATGGTGCTTGGTCAATAACCTTATTTCCTTCACCTATTATTAATAGTTTATAATAGTAATTTTTAGGAATAGCTTCCTTCATTAAGCCGATATAATCCTCAACTGTATAATACTTTTCATCAATATAATAACGATATTCTTTAGCCATAGCATTTTCATAATCTTGTTTCACTGATAAAACAGGAAGTATTTGTTCATAAATTTCACAAATAATAGGAGCTACAACAACACCTGCATATTGAACTGTATTTTGAGGCTCTTCAATTGCAAAATAAACACAATATTCCGGATTATTCATTGGTGCAGCAGACAAAACAGATAAAATAAAATTCGAATGCGAATAGCCACCATTTTCGCCCTTTAGCTGTGAAGTTCCAGTTTTAGCACCAACTCTATATCCATTTGTATAAGCACCTCGTGAGGTTCCCGCTGCTACAACTGATTCAAGACTATACCTCATAATATCAGATGTTTTTTTAGATATAACTTGCCTTTTAATTTTAGTACTTCCTTCATATATTAAAGAATTTGATGCATCTGTAACTTTATTAAGTAAATAAGTAGTTAATAAGTTTCCACCATTTACACAGGCAGACATTGCCATCATTAATTGAATCGGTGTTGTACTATTACCCTGACCAAATGATGCACAAGCTAAATCAACTGGTCCCATCGTATTTTGATTAAATAAAATACCGGTTGCTTCACCAAGAAGATCAATTCCTGTTTTTTGGCCGAAGCCATAGTTTTTAACATAACTCATAAATGTTGAAATACCTAATCTTGAGCCTATATCCATAAAGCCACAATTACAGGAATTTTCAATTACCTCAAGCATCGATAAGCTACCATGACCTTTTCGTTTCCAACAATGCATTGTACTTCCACCAATTGTCCTTCCACCTGTACAATTAATATGTTCATTTAAATTAAACTTATTTTCCTCAAGTCCGGCACTATAGGTTACAATTTTGAAGGTTGAACCAGGTTCAAAGCTTTTCCATACTAAAAAATTACGGTTATATATTTCCTGATCATATTCCTTATAATTTTCAATACTATAAAAAGGATATTGACTAATTCCTACAATTTGACCTGTTTTAACATTTGAAACACCACAAATAATTGTTTTAGGATTATATTTTAAGGCCGCATTCTTCACAATATTATCTAATATTCTACAAACATCTAAATCAATCGAAAGATATATATCAAAACCTGGTGTTGAACCACTATAATAGGACACCATATTATCCATTTTGTTGCCCTTAGCATCAGTATAAATTTTAAGGGCTCCATCATTTTCCTTTAAATAATCGTTATAAATATACTCAAGTCCGGTTAAGCCCTCATTATCAATATTGGTAAATCCCAAGGTTTGACCTAATAAATCATCATAAGGATAATATCTTGTAGCATCAGTTGCAAGATAAATACCATCTAGGTTAAGTCTTGCAATTTGACTTGCGTCCTCAACGGAAATATGACGACCTTCAGGCTTTATTATTTCGACAGAAACATTTTTCGATAAATGCTTCAAAATAAGATTTATATCACATTTTAAAACAGATGAAAGACTATTTGCCGTAGCCTCTTTATTTTTTATTTGTCTATTTATTGAAACGACTGTTAAGGTTCTTTTATTCCCAACAATTAATTTACCGTTTCTATCATAAATCTTACCTCTTCCGCTATTAATCGGGATATCTCTTGACCACTGCTCATATGCTTTTTTATTAATAAAATCAGACATACCAATATTAATATAAATAAGTCTTCCAACTAGCATTAAGAAGCATATTATAGCTATAAGCATTATTATTAAAATTCTTCTTCTGATCTTATAATTATTGATATTATCACCTAAATTTATATATGATAAAAAAGAGGTAAATATAATAAAAAAAGCTTTAAGATTATATTTTCAATAATCATTTAACAGCCAAAACATTTTCTAAAGATATTAAAATATAGCGCGCTGTTCAACATAATAAACTGATAATGTAACTTAAAATTCATACAAATCTTTTAGTCTTAAAGTGTAACTTTCACTTACAGCTTTAGAAAATATATTTTAATTTTATCAATGATTTTTCTTCCTGATATTTTATATCGTAAAATAATAAATGAGCTCTTAGTGAAAAGCTCAATTTATTAACTGATATTTAATTATCTATTATCATAGTCATCATTTTCATTAAAGTGAGCTTCACTTGCAGAAAATGAACAATCAATAAAATTAATATTTTTAGTGTAATATAAATAACCAAATTCCTTAGCGTTTGCCTTAACATTTTTAAATGTTATATTAGAAATAGGCATATCAGTAAAGCCCTCAAGATTAAAAATACGGCTTATTCCTTTATAATCATCTGTATTATAAGCATTTACATTATCAATTAAAATATCAGAAACCCTTGTATTAGCACCTGCAGTTTCATGAGTTAAGACTTCATAGTGAGGATAAATAGGTCCATTATAGTTAGGAGGCATCTTACAAATACTATAATTAGGATTCCAATTTAAACACATATGAAACAAATATTTAACATTAGTCATTTCAAGGTTACTTATTTTAACATCATTTATATAACCCTTTCTAGGATATGATGATTTTATTCTAAAACCACAATCAGTATTATAATATTTTAAATTAGAAATATTAACGTTATAAACACCACCAGATATTTCACTACCAATGGTTACGCCAAAGCCTTTATTAATAATGGAATTAGAAATAGTGATGTCATGTGAAGGTCTTCCTACTCTTATTCCATCAAAGTCCCTACCTGATTTGATACAGACAGAATCATCATTACAATTAGTTTCTACCTTATTTACAACCACATTATAGGAAGAATCAATATCAATACCATCAGTTGAGGGTGAATTAATAGCTTCTGATTTAATTTTAACATTTTCAATCAAGATATCGTTAGAATATAAAATATGAATATTCCAAAAGCCTGATGAAGTAGAGGTAATATCATAAATTTTAACATTTGAGGAATTTTGAACTAAAAGATTACGTGGTCTTTTACAATCATAATCAGCAGCGAATCTCAATCCCTTTTCATCATAAATCTTACGATATCCGCCCTTCATATCTAAACCCCAATATTTATTCCACCAATAAGGGCCATTTCCATCTAAAATGCCTTGTCCCTTGATTGTAACATTACTTGTACCAATAACATTTAATAAAGCGGGATACCACTCCATTTCAATTCCTGCAACTCTAGTTTTTATATTTTGGTATAAGGCTTCATTAGTTGTTGCAAGAAGAGTCGCTCCTTCTTCAAATTCTAAGGTAAGTGCACCTTTAATAAACAAAGGTGTTGTTTCATAAAGTCCTTTTTTAATAACTAATTTAGATGATTTTAAGATGGCTTCATCTATTTTTTCTTGGAGATTATCTCCTTCTTTAATAAATATCGTTTCCATATTATTTAATAATTTGAATAATCGTAATAATCATTGAGTTCAAACGGTTTAAATTAACAATAATTTCGTTTAAAGCCTTAACATAAACCGAATTTTCAGATAAATCAAGTTTTTTAATTTGTTTAGTAATTTTATCAATAAGCTTTAGAGCATCATTAACATCAGTTAAGGTTGTTTTTTCACCAATATCCTGTAGGGCAATCGTAACACTAGCAAGAACAAAGGCTGTTTTCTTTAAATTATCGTGAGGCTTTTTATCCTTCAAGGCCTTTTGCATCATCTCAAGACGTGTTATTTCACGTCCAAGCTTTGCTTGCAGTTTATTATATCCTTTTTTAGCGTGACCATAAAACTTTAAATATAAAATAAAAATAATAATTGTTACAACTAAAATCGAATACCAAATGATAGCTTCTGTAACAGAATATTGTTCGGCAAGTAGAGTCATTATAATTCCTCCTTCTTATTTGGCATATCCTTAATATGAACATCAAGCTGATTATAATCAATTGAAATATTAGCATCTATAAGTGCATCAAGAATTTGCTCATTCAAATCATAAAGGGTTGACCAATAGTTTTCACATTGTGTCCAGCATTTTAAAGTATAAACCAAATTTGAATCGCCATATTCAGTAAGACGAACACTAGGCTCAGGATTGTTTAATATATTTTTTTGTTTTTTAACTACATCAAGCACTAGTTTTTTGATTTCTTCAGTTTTAGAGCCATATGCAACTGGTATATTAAGAGAAATTCTTCTTACAGGTAATCTAGAAAAATTCTTAATTGATGAATTAATTGCTTGCGAATTAGGATAAGTAATCATCATTCCATCAGTTGTTTTAAGAACTGTATTAAACATTGATATAGAGATTATTGTACCTTCAACATCACCAATTTTAACATATTCCCCTTCAACAAAGGGTTTGGTTGTTACAAGTAAAAATCCATTTGCTATTCCTTTTATTACATCCTGTAAGGCTAAAGAAATACCTAAAGAAATTACAGAGGCTATTGTTACAACTGATTCGGTTGAAATACCTAAAAATTTTAATACAGATACAACTAAAACGATAATTAAAACAATATTCAAAATTGAAATAATAAAATTAGGAATGGTCTTTTCGATTTTAGCTCGATTAACTGATCTTTTAAGAAGACTAATTATAATTCTAATTAGCATATAGCCAACAAGCATATAAATAATAGCTATTGCAAGTTCAACGCCGCTTCCTAAAGCATAATTTTTTAACTTATTTAAAAAATTCATATAAATTCCTTTCTATAAATAAAGGCTCAAAAGAGCCTCCTTATAAGCTATAAAGCAGTTTTACCTCATGTGGTCTTAAAGGACGATATTCTCCCTTACTCATTCCCTCACATGATACACACGCAAAACGTACACGACGTAATTTTTTTACCTCAAAGCCAATTGATTCAAACATACGTCTAACCTGACGGTTTCTTCCTTCAGTAATAATTATACGAACAAGTGTTGTTCCATATTGCTTATCATATTCTTCAATAAAAACCTCTGCTGGCTTTGTTTGAATACCATCAAGCATAATACCTTTTTTTAGCTTAGCAACCATATCAAGACCTAAATGACCATTTACACGTGCTAAATATTCCTTTTCAATATTATTTGAAGAATTAATAAGTCTATTCATAAGTTCACCATCATTTGTCATCAATAATACACCTGATGTATCATAATCCAAACGCCCAATTGGGAAAATACGATTTTTCTTTACCTCTGCTTGCATCAAATCCATAACTGTACGACGACCTAGGTCATCATGTGCAGTTGTTAAATAACCTGTTGGCTTATATAAAACAAAATAAACCTTATCCTCTTTAACAATTAGCTTACCATCAACCTTAATTTCATCAGTTAAATAAGCCTTTCTTCCAAGTTCCGTCACAACCTCACCATTTACGGTAACCTTACCATCTTGAATTAATTTTTCACTTGCACGGCGTGATGCAACACCACACATTGCCATAATTTTTTGTAAGCGAATAGCTTCTGCCATTAAAATCATCTCGACTTTCTATATATTTTCGTCTTATTATAACATATAAATAAAAAAAAAGACATAGGAAATTTCCTATGCCTTATTAATATACTATGTTCAAAGTTTAATTACATTGATTCATGGATAGTACGGCTGATAACATCATCTTGTTGTTCCTTTGTTAACTTGATGAAGTTTACAGCATATCCTGAAACACGAATTGTAAGTTGAGGATACTTCTCAGGGTGCTTTTGAGCATCTAGTAATGTTTCACGATTGAATACGTTAACATTTAGATGGTATCCACCATCAGATACATAAGTATCTAGCATTTGAACTAAATTATCTACCTTTTGTGACATTTTTCTTTACCTCCGAAATTAGTCTTCATCCTTACCAAGTGAGTTTGGTGTAATTGAGAATGTATTAGAAATACCATCTCTTGAATACTCATATGGAAGCTTAGCTACTGATTCAAGTGATGCTAGAGCACCATGAGAATCACGTCCATGCATTGGATTAGCACCTGGAGCTAATGGTTGACCTGCCTTACGTCCATCAGGAGTATTACCAGTCTTCTTACCATAAACTACGTTAGAAGTGATTGTTAAAATTGACATTGTAGGAACTGACTCACGATATGTATAGTGCTTTCTAATCATGTTCATGAATGTCTTAACTAGCCATACAGCAATTTCATCTACACGGTCATCGTTGTTACCATACTTAGGGAAATCTCCTTCAGTCTTGAAGTCAACAATTAAGCCTTCAGCATCACGAATAGGAGTTACCTTTGCATACTTGATAGCTGATAAAGAGTCTACTGCACATGAAAGACCTGCAACACCTGTTGCGAAGAAACGACCAACCTTAGTATCATGTAAAGCCATTTCAAGAGCTTCATATGAATACTTATCATGCATATAGTGAATTAGATTTAATGTATTAACATAAACATCTGCTAACCATTCCATCATTACTTCATACTTATGCTTAACATCTTCGTAAACTAGTTGTCCATCTCCTAAAATTGGTTGATATTCAGGTCCTACTTGCATAGCCTTACCAGTAACCTTATCCTTCATAAGCTCATCCTTACCACCATTCATAGCGTATAGTAAGCACTTAGCTAAGTTTGCACGAGCACCGAAGAATTGCATATCCTTACCAACTCTCATTGAAGATACACAGCAAGCGATACAGTAATCATCACCCATTTCAGGACGCATTAATTCATCTGATTCATATTGAATTGATGAAGTCTTAATAGAGATATCAGCACAGAATTGCTTAAATCCCATAGGTAATCTCTTAGACCATAGAACTGTTAAATTTGGTTCTGGAGCTGGTCCTAAGTTTTGAAGTGTATGTAGTACACGGAAGCTGTTCTTAGTAACTAATGTACGTCCATCAGTTCCCATACCACCAATTGATTCAGTTACCCATGTTGGGTCTCCTGAGAATAGTTCGTTATAAGACTCAATACGAGCAAATCTTACCATACGAAGCTTCATAATGAAGTGGTCCATTAACTCTTGAGCCTCAGACTCAGTTAAGATACCTCTCTTCATATCTCTTTCGATATAAATATCTAAGAATGTAGAGTTACGTCCGATTGACATAGCTGCACCATTTTGATCCTTAACAGCAGCTAGGTAACCAAAGTATAACCATTGGATTGCTTCCTTAGCATTTTCAGCTGGACGAGAAATATCAAATCCATAGCTTGCAGCCATCTCTGTTAAAGCCTTTAATGCCTTAACTTGTTCAGCAACTTCCTCACGATCACGAACGCGATCAGGAGTCATTTCGCCACAAATAAGTGACTTGTCTAATTCCTTATGCTTAATTAAATATGCTGTACCATAAAGAGCAATACGACGATAATCACCAACGATACGTCCACGACCATATGTATCAGGTAGACCTGTTAAAATGTGTGCTGAACGGCAAGCTCTCATTTCAGGAGTGTAGCAATCAAATACTCCGTCATTGTGAGTCTTACGATACTTAGTGAAAATTTCATGAATTCTATCAGTTACTTGATAGCCATATTGAGCAGCAGCTTGCTCAGCCATCTTAATACCACCAAATGGCATTAAAGCTCTCTTTAAAGGTGCATCTGTTTGAAGACCAACAATCTTCTCAAGATCCTTATCAATATAGCCAGGCTTATGTGAATTAACTTGAGAAACGATATCGATATCGCAATCAAGAACTCCACCTTTAGCACGCTCTTGAGCCATTAATTCAAGAACCTCATTCCATAGTTTCTTAGTAGCGTCAGTTGCTGGAGCTAAGAAGCTTGCATCTCCCTCATAAGGAGTATAGTTTCTTTGGATGAAATCACGAGTATTTACTTCGTCATTAGACCATTTTCCAAGGGTGAAACCTTCCCATGCTTTGTTCATAGTATTAACCTCTTTCTTAATTTAAAATTATTAACTATTAATTGGATAGTCATAAAAAATTATTTTTCTAACTTTCCGTCAAATATTATCACACACTAGCATTATTTTGTCAAGAAATATGCTTTAAAAATTACTTTTTTTTCTATTTTATTTCATTAATCTTTGCATCCAGCCAAAGCTCAAGAATTTCTTCTGGCTGATACCCTTTACAGCGAGCTTTAATCTCACCATCTTTTGTTAAAAGAATTGTAGGTGCAGTTTGCACATCAAACAATTCCATTAAGTCAAGCGTATTTTCATCAGCTTCAATGTGAACTAAGCGACAATCATCTCTTTGGCCAATTATTTCTTTTAATATTGGCATTAAAGATAGGCAGTTAGCACATGAATTTCCGGAAATTTCAATTACACAAATTCCCTTTAGTTCTTCTTTATAGTTTTTTACTGTAATCATTATTTTACCACCTTTAAAATTTCTCTTGCGTGTAAAACTTGCTCCTTAGTAGGTGGTTCTACACCCTTTAAACGATAAGGAATACCAAGCTTTTCGTATTTGACAATACCCATTGTATGATAAGGAAGTACTTCTACCTTATCAACCGTTTTTAAAGTATCAAGAAATGCCTTAAGCTCGTGAAGTTCTTCGTCATCAGTTGTAATTCCTGGTACAAGTACATGACGAATCCACATATGCTTATCATGTTCAGATAACCATTTAGCAAATGCAAGTGTATGGTCATTATAAACACCAGTTAATTCTTTGTGAGCATCACGATTTATATGTTTAATATCTAGCAAAAATAAATCGGCATATTTAATAAGTTCCTCATGTTTTTTAACACTTTGAGGATCTTCAGGATCAAAGATATAACCAGACGTATCAACTGCAGTTCTAACACCCTGCTCGTGGAACAACCTCAAAAGTTCGATTGCAAAATCAAGTTGAAGTAAAGGCTCACCACCAGTAATAGTTACACCGCCCTTATCTCCCCAATAGCCTTTATATTTCATTGCTTGATTAACAATATCTTGTGCTTCCCATTCTTCTGCACCATCCTGACTCCACGTATCTGGATTATGACAGTATTTGCATCTTAAAGGACAGCCTTTAAAAAATATAACATAACGAATCCCTGGTCCATCAACAGTACCAAATGATTCAAATGAATGAATTTTACCCTTCATATTAACACCTCGGAAAAAGTATAACATTTTTTAACCCTTTAGACAATCAATTTACAAATAATGATTAAATAAAAAAAAGCTTATCATTTATAGTATGAGATAAATGATAAGACATATAACAAAAATTATAATATTTACACTTATTGCAATCAAAAAGCATTTATTCAAGGATTTTATTTTAAAGGTACCTATATAAAAGCTTATTACATAAAGAGAGGCATCTGTTGAGCCTTGTAAAATACTAGATACAAAGGCAAGCTTAGATGAAGCACCATATTCATTATAAATTTTAATCATAAAGGCTAAAGATGCTTGACTTGACATTGGTCTAATTACCGCCTGTGCAAGCAAATCGGCCGGTATTTTTGTGCTTTTAAAAATGAATTCAATTAAGCCTGAAAGTCTTAATGCATTAATACAAATGTACATAGCAAGCATTGAAGGTGCAATCCTTAAAGAACTCTTAAAACCATCCTTAATACCTTCAATAAATGATTCATAGGTGTTGTTTTTCTTTATAATACTTATAGTGAAAATAATAATGAAAAGAGTAGGAATAATATATTTACTTATCATATTTAATAAGCACCTTATTTAAAACAATGGTGGTGAAAAAAGCAAACATACTTAATAGGAATGATGGTAAAATTATATCAAAAGCATTATCTATATAAGTTCCTCTTATTGAAATAATACCTTGAGGAATCAAACAAAAGCCTGAGGCATTTAGGGTTAAAAAGGTGATAATAGCCTTATATTCTTCTTTTTTAGAAAGAGATTCCATTGTTTTTAGCCCAGCTGTAGTTGCAGCACCATTTATTCCCAAAAAATTACAAATTAAATTAAGAGATATTAAATCAATATCATTATCTTGAAGAGTCGGAAATAAAAAACTCATTGGCTTATTCAAAAACCTCGTTAATAATTTAATAAGCCCTGAATCATCTGCCACCTTAAGGAGGCCTGAAAATAGCATAATACCGGCCGATGTGCTTACAATTAATTTTATTCCTTCTAGCGGAATTTCAAGTAAAGCATTAGAAGCCTCTGCACTTCTTCTTGTAAAAACAAAAAATGATAGGGCCACTATAAATATTATGGCGAATAATTTATTCATAAAAATCACCATTTAATTCTATGTTTTTACCTTTAAAATATGAAAAATCTGCCAGTTAAGCAAATAATTTCTTACTTAGAATATTCAATAAAGGTCATTAAAATGGACCAACATCTTTAGCATTATTTCTTTCAACTGTCTCACCAAATAATAAGCCGGACTGTCATCTCTAATAGGCTTTGACTAGGCCCAGTCAAACTATAATCCATATGTTATTAAAATATTGTTTTTAATCTTAAAACTAACTTTTTCATAAGACGTAAGACACATAATATTGCTTTGATAGCATTTATCATTTTTTAAATCCATATTTATTATATTCCTACAAAACAATCAAATTAATATTATCAATAAAAATACGATACTATACCTACACGAGACAAACAAAAAGAATATATTCTTGCCTGATAGATTCTAAATTGATTTATTTTGTTTTAATTGGAAGTAAAAATAATAGTGCAGGATAAATTATAAATATATAAAAATATGCATATTTAAAGCATTCTTTATTGTTAATACCTACAATTATATATATCAGTGTAACTGCAACAGCAATTAAAATTGTTATTATTTTCTTTATATTACCCTGTAAAAAGATATACGCTAAGCTATATAAAATTACAAAAACAAGCATAATCCATAACCAGTAAGATGATTTAGCAATACTAAACATAGAAAATGAATCTTCTCCAGCTTGATATAATGGATAAGCAATAAATAAAATCACACCTAAAACTGTTAAAATTAATGCTAAAATGTCACTTGTTTTTATATGAAGATCTAAAGTTTTTGTTGGATCTAATTCCATTGTTGATACCAATGCTTCATTTTTAGCAATCGCAGACATGACAAGAATTCCTAAAAAATATAATACAACAAATTCTCCAAGTCCTACAGTCCATACATTATACCAAAAACCTGCTTTCCACATTCCAAAGGCAAGCCCTAATTCAAGTGGCACAATAATTGCATTTGATATTACTGGGAATAAAGCTGCGATAGGCATTTTTCTTATGAATATCATAGGAATAATTGCAAGTGCTGTTGCAAGAGTACCAAATAGCATATCATACCAACCAAGACTTGATGTAGTATTAGCAATAAAGCAACCTAAAATAAGACTTAAAGCATACTTAGGATTTAATACCACAAGTAATACTAAAATCTCACTTATTCTAAATTGAATATGACCATAGGAAATAGGTTAAAATATCCAAGTTAGTGCAGCATAAAGTGCTGCAATTATTGCAGATTCTGCAATAAACTTAATGTTATTTTTTTTCATTTTTATTTCTCCTTGTTTTTTATTTTAAAAGATGGTTTGGCAATGAACACCTTTACGAGCATACATTATAATAATTTTACAAAGTAATTGCAAGAAAAATTTAAATCATTAATATGGCAAATTAACATTTAACATCCTGAATTTCATCAAGCATGTCTATTTTAGTAAAAACCTGTATATATCCAGTATCATAAGGCTTTAAAAGTGCAATAAATAAGCCTTCTTCTCCTTCTAGTGTTTTTATAGTATACCAATTATTTTTATATTTTAGTTTTAAACCTTTAGCTACTAATTTTGTTTTATTAATTGACATTTTAACAATTGTTCCAGCATGAATCAAAGTTCCATCTACTGCTTCATAATAAAGCTTGCCATCAACATTTTTAATATTCTTTACCAGTAATGAGCAAGACCATACCTGACTTTTTTTAATAATTTCATCATCAATAATTTGATACTCACTATTTTCATTTGATATTAAATAATACATTTTTATTCCTCCATGGCATTCACTAATAACATTATACCATTTAATTATTAAAATAAACTAGTAAGAAGATAATTTTCCTTCAAACAAAAAATAATATAACAATATTTGACAAAAAATAACAATTATTTATTCTAATATACGTAATCATAAATATAGCAAATTTACTATTTTATATAAATTAATTTTATAAAGGAGATTTTAATTATGAATGAAAATATTACAACTAAAGACTTACTAAATTTAATTTTAGGAAATCAAGAAACACCAAAAACTACAGAAAGCAAAGAAATGGAACTTGAACAAGCTATTTCTTATTTTCTTGCAAATCAAATCAAGAACTCTGATGATACACTAAAGTATTATAAGATTGAATTTAATTGCTTAAAAACTTATTTTAAAATGTTTGATATTAGATCAACTAAAGAGCTTAATAATGATTTTGCCCTTAAATTAATTAATACTAAAAAAGCTGAGGGAGTTAAAAATTGTACTATTAACAAAATGTTAGGAACTATCAAGGCTATGCTTAATTATCTAGTTAAAGAAAATCTTATTACAGAAAGTCATATTACTATGCAAAAGCTTAAATATAAAGAAGCTAAGCTTATAATACCTACTCCAGAAGAAATTCTCAGATTTAAAAAATATATGGATAATCAAACTCCACTTGAATATCGAGTAATGTTTTATATTTTAATTGATACTGGTTTAAGACGAAGCTCAATAGCTAATCTTTTAATTACAGATATTAATCTTGATGAACAATCAATAATACCCTCACATACTAAAGAAAACAATGAAATAAAAGTTTATTTTGGAAATAAGACTAAATCATTAATTACTGAATTTATTATGCTCAAAAAAGGATTGAAATCAAAATTTTTATTTCCAAGTAAGAGCCCACAAAAGCCTATTGAAGCTACTACTATTACCAAAATTTTTATCGGTATTAGAAATGAACTAGGAATCCCCTCAATATCACCACATAGGCTTAGACATTACTTTGGAACTAATCTAATTAGAAATAATGTGAATCCAGAAGTTGTTAGAAAACTTTTAGGACATTCATCTATTTATATGACACAACGTTATATAAATTTAAACGATAATGCCTTAAAAAGTGCTTCTATTAACTATTCACTTGCAGATAACTTATAGAATCTACGAAATATGTATTTTTATGTCGAGAACTAGATTTTGCTCTAGTTCTTAATTTTGTAATTTAAATAACAAAAAAGCCTAGCTATAAACATCAAATAATGTTTTAGCTAAGCCATTTCTTTCCAATCTGGTGCGGGTAACAGGAATCGAACCTGCACTCATAAGAACTAGATTCTAAGTCTAGCGCGTCTGCCAGTTCCGCCATACCCGCATGTATAAGATTAAGCAGTTTAATATCGACTGCGATATGAATTATACCACTAGATAAATTCATTGTCAACAGTTTTTTTATATTTTTCCTAAAAACTGCCTAATCTATTTTTAATTCTTCTTAGGCTCGACAATTTCAAGAGGAGAAACCTTAAATTGATAATCTCCTTCTTTTATGGCAACACCCATAGAAGCATATAACTCATCAGTAGGAATAATAGATACACCTAAAATCGCGCTCTTATGTGTTTCATCTACAGGAACGCGTTCAAATTCATGAAGTCTCCATCCTTCAAGTTCCCCTGCTTTTGGAAGTATTGCCGTTACAACAGCAACACTATAAGTGATACCTTCTTTAGAAGCTACTAAAGATACTGGATTTGCACTACCATAATATACATTTTCAATTTTATAGCCTCTTTGCTCTAATGCCTTTACTGCACCTTGCATACAAAAATTATGTAGCTCATCTCTTGTCATTATCTTATCATTTGATAAACCACCCGTTGTAATTTCTGAAAGCTTATGCTCTTTAGCTAAATAGGTGCCAATATTTTGAATTCGATTATAAATTTCAAACTCATTAAATGTCAAATTATTATTTGTATATTCTTCAATAGCATTTTCACATGCATCCATATAATCATATAGTTTTTCTTCGATTTGAGGTGGTAAATTAAACTTAGCGCCTTCTTGTATTTCAAGTAAAACAAGCCACACTCTTACCTGACCAGGTCTTATTTCTGATAATATTTCTCTTTCCATTGCCTTAGCAAGGGCATAAGCACCTGACTCGCGGATGAATTGTAATTTAAGACTTGGAGCGATATGTCCATATGTTGAACACAGTGCCTCATTTATTTGTGTATTATCTTTAGTAATCTCATCAATATTTTTTAATTCAGATGGATTATTCAAATAATTTAAGATTTCTTCTTCTAAAGTCATTGTAATACCTCTTTCTTTCATTATTATTTTAATTATACCATTTAATTAATAATTTGTAAAAAGTAAATCATTGAATTTTAATAAAATTAAAGTATAATTCTAATGGGTGAGTTAAATGACGACAAATGAAATTCTAATTAATGCTCATAATGTTCGCCAAGCATTTATGAACAAAATTGATCTTTACATAGATAAAGTAGTTAATTATGCTAAAATAAATGAATTGTACATTAAAGAAATTAAAAAATATACAAATGATGATTCAGCCTATCAAGTTGAAATTCCTAAGTATTATAAGTTAAAAAAAACAAGTCCCAAAAAATTAAATCAAATCTTTACTTACTTTTATTTGATTTTTGCCAATATTACTAACGCTTATATAAGTTATCTTGATGATAACACCGATAATTTCTTTTCAAATTTTGATTTATACATTGAAAAAGACGTAAACAAAATCATGCATGCAATTAAAGATTTTAGAAACGGAGATTTATTTGATAACGAATTGCTTGAGTTTTTCCACGCTATAGATCCTGATGATGCTAAATTAATTGTTAAAAATGATATGATTGATATATATTTTATTCAAAAGCTTACTCATTATAAAAAATATGATGAGTTGTTGTTAATACTTGAACAAGTTAATATTTTAGGGAATTTAAAAGATGATTATATTTATAAATTCATCATTAAAATTTTCAATTTAATAAAATAAAAAGTCATCCCAAGGATGACCTTTTATTTTCATACATAATAAGTATGAAATAGAGAAAGTATTTTGTTAAAAAAGGAAAGTATATTTGTCTTCACCTTGAAGACGAATATATTATAAACATTTTTCTAAAAAAATGCAATGCTTTTTTAAGAAAAATGTCGAATTTTGTTAATAAATGTTTTTTAAATTATAATTCAATACAAAAAGATGTAAACGCAATGTCTACATCTTGAAGTTTAGGGGGGTACCCTAGTAACATACTAGGGTATAAAAGGGGGTTGTGAATTATGAATTCACATTTGGGATAGGGATACCAACTTTTCGTTGGCTAAATTATTATACAATATTTTATATAATTTGCAAGCATTTTTTTACATTTTTAATTATAAAATCTTTTTCATACTTATTTTTCGAGGTTTTAAGCCTTTTTTTCATAAAATTGTAAAACATTTTTATTATCAGCCATAAAAGTGTCTTCTTTATTTTATAATACAAAACATATAGTCTTCTATCTTATTATTTTCATTTTATCTTTTATAGTTAAAATAATTTAAATTTAAATCCTCTATTTATAATATTTCCATTTTGCTTATTGATGCAATTTCTGGCCCATAATAACTTCCTGATAAAGTTTTTTCTTTTGATAATCTAATCGTATTTAATGCATCTGATAATTTACCAGAAAATGATATACCAGTTACAGGATATTTTTTATTTCCATCAAAATAATATCCTAATCTTATTTCCCCACCAATATAATCATTATATTGATCTAGTTGAATGCCAGAAAGAGATACACATTCAAGGTATGGTTCTTTATAAAGTTCTTTTTTACTAAAGCTTCCCTCTAAAAGTTCAGTACATGGTAGCATTCCTGTTACAGGTTTATTCATATATTGACATACCTTATTTGAGCCATATCCATTTACTATTACACCATCTTTAATAATATCTTGACTTTCAAGATCAATTCCATCAATGTCAAAAAAACTTGAAGATACAGATCCTTTTAGATTACCCAAAATCTTAATATTTAGTTTATCACATGAATCTGAATTTTGAATTTTATCACCAACATTATATAAGTTTTGATGTGTATAAATATAGCCGTAATTTGCATTTGTAATAATCGTATCTAAAATCTCAGAAATTTCATGTGGCCTTAAAATAATATTTCCCTTTAGCTTAGAATCTGGCTTTTTAGCTTCAAAACGAGCATGAACCTCTTCCATTTTATTTTTTATTTCCTTAGTAATTTCTTCATGGTTTAAATAACCAACATGATATTGCTCATAAAGTTCTACGGATTCATCATTACCATTCCAGGTAGGAATAGCTTCTATCATTGTATCATATAAAACTTGTGTTTTTTTAAGTCCAGTTGAGTTTTCAACAATAACAGTTTTTTTAGTTACAAAGATTTCAAGGGCATTAATTCCACCATCCAAATAATTATCAGCCTTAAATACAGCTTCACTTATTAGGCTTGCAAGCTCATTTAATGAATAATTATTAAAATTAGAATCAGACTTAAATTCCTTTACTTCACCACTTGGCAATGTAAAAGGCTTATTATTAACAAGTAATGCATTTTGATAACCCATTTCAATTTTATCCTTTATTTCATCTTCCGTATTAGATGCATAAACTGTAAAATCAGCCTGTCCAAAAAAATCATCATGATTAACATAAACAGTAGCCTTAACATTTGAAGTTTTAGTATGTCTTACAGTTTCAAGCTTTTTATGAACAAAGAATAATTCCGATGTTTCAATTAAATTTGTATTAACCTTGAACCCATCAAGTTTTTTACTTTTCTTTAGTAATTCAATTAATGTACTCATTAGCCTAATTTCACCTTTGCTTTCAAATGAGGGCCACCATCAGTTACACGAACCCATTCCTTATAGCCTTTACCACAAGCTCCAGCTCCTTCGATTTCAAAATAATCTGAAATCATTGTTATAGATTTTAATAAATCTGGTACATATCCTGACATTACAACTGGAGCAACGTAATTATCAGTTAACTTACCATCAACAATTTCAACACCATACTCAGCTGTACATTGTATAGCCCAGTTCTTAGGATCTTCCATTCCATTATTTGTTTCACATAAATAATATCCATGTTTAACAGATTTAATCATATCATCAAGCTTATCAGTACCAGGTTCAAAAAAAGTATTTGTCATTCTTGTATAAGCCTTATGACTAAATGCTTGCCTACGGCCATTTCCTGTAGGCATGGTACCAAGCTCAAGAGCTGAGGTTAAATCAGAAATTCCAGACACTAATACACCATTTTTAATAATTTGGGTATCTTGTGCTAAAATGCCATCATCATCAAAAAAATAAGATGCCGTTGAAAGAACTGATGCGGCGCCGTCACGCATATTAACAATAGGTGAAGCAACATAATCGCCAACATATTTCTTAGCTAACGCCCTATCCTTAACAAATTGGTCCATCTCAACTCCATGACCAAATGCTTCATGAGCAATTAAACCTGTAATAGATGGGTCTGTAATAACATCATATACACCCGGTTCAATTGGCTTAGCATAGGCCAAGTGATGAGCTTTACTAATTAATGAATCTATTTTTTTAGGTAACGTATCTAATACTTTGCTAATATCTTTGTCCCATGTACCACATCTTGCAGGAGTTACCTTACCATTTTCTTTCCACATTATTCTAATATTGCCATTTACCCAAGTATAGTTTTGGTCTAACATTTTATGCTCAGTAATAAACAGCTTAGAAACATCTAATGTCCCAATAGAAACAGATACATTAATGATATTTTCAGATTTTGATGTAACCTCATCCTTTAATTTTTGGACAAAAGCCATTAAATCATTAATACTATATTTATTAAAATCTGATTCTCTTTGAAATGATTTTACCATCTCTTCATCCTTAATATCTTTAGTATCAATCATTTTAGCAAGTAATTCATCATTAATTTTCAAGTTTGAAATAATATCATCTGTTAGTTTATTAATATCACCTGAAATATCATCTAGTGAATATTCAAAAAAACCTTTATTATTTTTCATTTTAAGAACAAAGCCACATTCACTTCCGAGTCCTTCATCACTAATTGATGATGTACGAGTTGTAGATGCAACACTTTGGCATCTTACATCTGTACCTAAAATACTTACATAACTAAAATATTTCTTTAAGGACATAACAAGCTCTTTAGCAGCTGTCTTTCTTGATTCAAGAAATTGTGATTTCATATTTTTCCTCCTTATTTTTGTTTTACAATTATTATAATACAAAAATATAATATATACAATGAAAATAATTCGAATATATAGAAAATATTTAATTATTAATTTTAAAAAAATTAAAAAAACTTAATCGATATATATAATAACAATTAAGTCTTTTTATGTATTAAGTTTTCTTTTTTATTCTCAATATGGCACAAAAAGATGGAATTACTAAACCAACATTATCATCATCAATAACACAAGCCTCATAAGGTGTAGATAATTTTATAATAATATCATTTTTCATTGATAATTTATTTTCGGGTAATAATTTTTTTAATTTTATATCTTGAAGTTCTTCTTTTAATATCCTACCTTTTGAAATGGCCTTTGGAATTAAAACCTTACCAATGGCTATTTGACTGATTTTAGTAGAAATTCGCGATAATACTTGTCATGATTGTACATCAAAAATATCTTTTATTAGCATATTTTTTTCTCCTCATATAATATTATATTAAAAACCAATATATAATAATTATATCATTCCTAAGAATCTATCGAAAGGTTTTATTTTCTTAATATTTTAAAAATTTGTTTTTTATTCTAATTCCTTACAAATTTTTTTATCAAGCTTAAGCTCAAATTTATTAATTTTTTCCTCTATTTGTGCTATATAGCTTCTTTTAATCTTATCACATTGATCATCAATCTTATTAGCTGCATTTTTTATTGCTTCCGAATTCTTTAAAATATCTTCAACATTCTTTTTAAGGGATTCAAGAGGTTTATCAAGATAAGTATTTTTTATATCGTCAAACATTTTCAATAATTCATTTTTTGACTGTAACTCTAAAGATTTGGCATCGTGAGCTAAAATCAAATCTCTAAATCTTGTTGTTAAAGATGCTAGCATATTAAGGAAAGTCATCATATATGCAGGTCTTACAACATACATGTTTTCATATTCTTTCACCTTAAATATTGGTGCTATATTTGGTTTATCAAGTTCTAGATTTGATACTAAAGCAGCATATTTGCATTCCTTTTTTTCACGATTTTTGTCAAGCTGTTTGTAATAATCAGCATTTGTTTTTTTATTTACAGAATCAGGATTTTCATCCTTCATATCTAAACATACTGAAGCTAAAAGCTCATTAGGATTATGCTTCTCATCTGCATATACCTTAAAAATATAATCAGCCTTAGAACCCTTAGTTTCTCCCTCATCTTTAATAACTTTGTTATCTTTATCCCAAGTACAGTTAAAAAGACCATTTTGCATATAAGAGTTAACCTCTCCATCACACCAAGCCTCTAGGTCTTCTCCTGTTTGTTTTACATTCATTGATGCTTTTGCTCTTTGAAGTCCATTAATTATATTTTCTTTTTCTTTAATTTCATTTTCATATTTTTCTTTTTGTTCAGCCAATAATTTTAATTTTTCATTTTCAAATGAATTCTTTAAATTAGCTACCTCATTTTCAGCCTTGATTTTTTCTAAATCCTGTTTAGAACGCATTTCACCTAATTTATTATTAAAATCATTTTCCATTTCAAGTTTTACTTGTTTAACCTGATTTTCATATTGAGCAATAATTATATTATACTTTTGTTCTAAAGCTGCATATTTACTATTAGCTTCATTTTTATATTTATTTAATTCCGCCTCGTTTTTAGAAGTTAAATTTTCTAAATCACTCTTTTTTGTAGATTTTAAAATTTCAATTTCTTGTTTTAGGCCTGCAATATTATTTTCATATGTTTTAGCAACTTCTTGTTCTTTAATAACTAATGCCGACTCATTTTCTTTCTTTAAAGTTAAAATAATATTATTTAATTCTGCTATTTTATTTAAATATTCTTTTTCGATATTTTGAGCATTAATTTTTAATTCAGACTCATGTTGTTTTTCAAGTAAGGAAATTTTATTATTAAGTTCATTAATTTTTACTAAATTTTCCGCATCTAATCTTTTTTTAAATTCCGAAATTTTATCTTCATACACTTTGTCTTTACCAGACGCAATTAAAGTTTCAAGATATGATGAATCAACTTGGGTTAATTCTTCTAAATCAATTAAATCCCCTTTTTTTCCATCTTCTGCAAGTTCTAAAAGGCTTTTTTCTTTTACAATAACATTTAACTTTTTCATTTTTTTACTCCTTTAGTAACTATTAATTTAGTTATAATTTAATTTTATAAAGTTCATTGAATTAATTTTAACTCATTTTTTAAAAATTTTAAACTATATTTTGTCTTTAACCAAAAAAGATGAAGACGTTATATCCTTCGCTTTTTTAGTATTAAAATGATTCATTTTATCTTTTAAGTGAAATCAAATTACTCTTTTATTTTTAAAACAATCACACATATAATCATAAAATTCTTCTAAAAGCTTTTCATTGCAAATACCGTAAGGATTTTTCTTAACCTCAATATATCTTGTAATAATAAAATTTGAATCTGTAAAAAGCTTTAAATCATTTTTTAAAACACCCGATGTAAATTCTGGAATAAAGCCTATACCATTATCCTTTTTAATTAAATCATGAATTGAATTAATATTCTCACATTCAAAAGCAATATTAGCTTTAATATTTTTTATATTAAAATAATCATCAATTGTTTTTCTAAGTTCTTTATTTACAGTAAATGTTATAAAAGGGGCACTTTCTAAATCAGTAATATCCTTTATTTTATTCCAAAAAAAATTGCCAGATGCTAAGCATATCTCCTCTTTAAAGCCTTCTTTAGCCGTTTTAACTAAAATATCACAATCATCCTCTCCTGAAAGAGTAAGTGAAAATGTTATATCGTTATGTTGTTCCTTAAAATTTAACATAATATTAGTAATAAAATTAGATGCAACCTTTGCACATATTTTTATATGATTGCTAAGCTTTAAATGCTCTATTTCTTCTTTAATATTATGAAGTTTATTTAATGGTTCTTCAATATTATTTTTCAACCATACTCCCCACTCAGTAAGTTTAATATTTCTTCCTACTCTTTTAAATAAAGAAACGCCTAATTCATCCTCAAGATTATGAATTTGTTTAGTTAACGCAGGCTGAGCGATATTAATTTCTTTACTTGCACGAGATATATGTTCGTATTTAGCAGTTAAATAAAAGTAGTATAATTGCGTAAGCTCCATAAATCTATATCCTTTCGTTATTAAATATATAATAATTATATATTATAAATTATAATTAATCAATTATATAATAGATTAATGGAAATGAGGTATTGTTATGGAACATGATTTAACAAAAGGAAAAGCATCAAAGGTTTTATGGCTTTTTTGTCTTCCTTTATTTGGAAGTATAATTTTCCAACAATTATATAATTTAGCCGATAGCTTAGTTGCTGGTAAATTTATTGGTGAGGATGCCCTTGCTGCGGTTGGAAACGGTTATGAGGTTACCCTAATTTTCTTAGCATTTGCATTTGGATGTAATATTGGCTGTTCAGTTGTATCATCGAGATTATATGGTGAAAAAAGATATAATTCCGTTAGATGTGCAATTTATACCGCACTTATTTCAACAATTGTATTATGTTTAGTTTTAACGGTTCTAGGACTTTTTTTAACAAAGCCCTTATTAAAGCTTATTAATACACCAGATAATATTATTAATGATTCCCAATTATATCTTAATATATATATTTATGGCTTAATATTTGTCTTTATTTATAATGTTTCAACTGGTATTTTTACTGCTCTAGGTGATTCGAAAACACCATTTATTTTTCTTGCTATTTCTTCAGTTTCAAATATTGGTGTTGATATTTTATTTGTAGCAGCCTTCAAAATGGGAATTTCTGGTGTTGCTTGGGCAACTTTTATTTGTCAGGCAATAAGTGCTATCCTAGCTTTTATAATTGTATTTAGACGTATTGAAAAACTGCCAGTTGATGAAAAAGAAGAAAGAAAAATATTTTCATTCAAGTTACTTAAAGAAATGTCAATTATTGCCATTCCCTCAACTCTTCAACAAAGTTTTATTTCGATTGGTAATATAATGATTCAAAGTGTTATTAACGGATTTGGTTCTAGTGCAATTGCAGGCTACAGTGCCGCTGTTAAGCTTAATAATTTGATGATTACATCATTAACAACTGTGGGTAATGGTATTTCAAATTACACTGCTCAAAATCTTGGTAGTGGAAAAGTCAAACGTGTTCATGAAGGCTTCTTAGCCGGAATAAAAATGGTATTAATCCTTTGTATACCTTTTATTATTTTATATTTAACTGTTGGAAAATATCTTCTATTGTTATTTATGGATAAATCTAGTGAAGAAGCAATAAAGGTTGGTATGATGTTTTTAAGAATCGTAAGTCCTTTCTATCTTATAGTAGCTGCAAAGCTAGTAGCTGATGGTATTTTAAGAGGTTCTTCTAAAATGTTTTTCTTTATGATTGCTACCTTCACTGATTTAATTTTAAGAGTTCTTCTTGCTTACATATTATCTAAGCCTTTTGGCACAAATGGAATATGGACATCTTGGCCAATCGGATGGATGATAGCTGCAATCCTATCAATTACTTTTTACTTTATTGTAATGAAAAAAATTAATAAAAATCAAATTGCATAAAAAATGGTCGAGTAAAATTATTGTGAGCCCCATAAGTTGGACTAGTATAAAATACTAGAAAGACTTGTGGGGTTTTATAATGAAATTAAAACTAGAGGATAAATTAAAAATAATTGCAATATATGAAAATGGTCATTTTGCTCCGTTGATATCTAAAAATTTTAAAATTTCTTCATCAGTCATTAAACAGTATTTAATACCTTGATCCAGACAAGCTTGTTTATAATATTGCTAAATATATTTTTAATGAATCGAATAAAAAGCTTCATGATGATATATCCATTTTAGCAATTAAGTATATTAAAAGTTCCTTCAATAAAAGTCTTTACACATTTATTAAAGGAGCTTTATTAAATATAAATATAATACTTTTGTTTTATGATTTATCAAGATACTCCAGAAGACCATTATAAAGTGATAATGTATCCTTATCCTTTTCAAGGCCTATTACGACATATACATTTTTCTTTAAAAGGATTACTACGCTATGCTTAGATTTTTTTGAAACATATGATTCATATCTACCATAAATATCGTTATAAAATATTCCAACCTCTGAATCAGAATATTTTATTTCATCTATGAATTCATTATCATAAATAGTTTCCTTATATTCAATACTTTCAATATCATCATATTTATATCGTGATAAAAAATAATCATTTGTAACAACTAATTCCGTGTCAGTAAGACTAGCTTCTATTTTACGAGGTGGAAATAAACAATGAATATATATTAATATACCAACAATACATAAAACAGCAATAGCTAAGCATGATGATAAAATTATAATAATTTTCTTTTTCATATTAAATATTAACCTTACGCTTTCCCTCTAAATATTTTTCCCAAGCAAATTTATTTAGAACAATATTATAACTATTCAAAGCAACAACAGGAGAATTAGCTAACGACCATCTAACAATAAATGGTCCATCAACAAGTGTGTCTAAGCTTTCACCACATAGTACACAATTAGTGTACCTTGAATGATTAGAGTCAACAGCATGGGGTTCAGTTTTTCTTATTCCATCTGATGATATTCTTACATGCATTTTTTTATTATACCTCTCAAAAGTATCTTCAATCTTAGATGTAATTTGACTTTTATCAATTGAAAGGGTATATGCACCATTTTGACTATCATTATAACCATATACCTTTAAATAGACCGTTTCAAAATATGTCATTTCCACTTGAACATTAAAGTTTAAACTTTCACCACCATCATCATTTATTGCAATATAACTCGCATCCTTAGATATTGATGAAAAAGCTTCAACTTTTAAATCGATATCACTACTACTATAAAATGAAAATTTACCTTTCGTATTTCCACTAGAAAATGAATACCATTGATAATCACCTCCAACCATACTTGAATTATAAGTGCTATTAATTTTAATAACATTTTCATTTAAATAAGTTGAATAATTATTTCCAACATCAGTATACACTAATGCATCATTATGGATTTTTTTTATATTGTAAAAAAAGCCATTAGCAACACAATGAGAAAGATAATTTTTTAACTCACCATTTTGATTCATCGCCATCCATTTCTCATATAATATAATAGCTCTTGCATTATTATGCAAATCCATTTTATTATTCAATTTATCACCACCAGCTTCATGTGCAGTCATTAATTTTTGAGCAAAATCTTTTGATATATCTCTATAAAGAATACTTGTTAAATACATATGTCTAAATGCATCCGAATCATCATCCGCATTATTTACACCATACATTTCTTTAGTAGTTTTTGTGGCATCATTAGCCAAATTATTTACCTTAAAAAAGCCCGATATACCTAAATAATGATATATCAACCAAAATTCTTCAGAAGTTAATCCACCTATATATTTTTGTTTATTGTAAATGTCGTCATATACTTTATTGATTATTTCATCATCTGTGTCATTTGGAAAACAATCTCTATAGTACTCTATTGTATCAATAATAGTTGTTAAATCCCAATCATTTAATTGATTTGTCACATCAGTATTATTAGATACATCGATCATTTGATTTTCAAAAGCATAAGACTTAACCGAGAAAAAGTTAATAGCAAAAAAAGCAATAGCACCAGTAAAAAAAGCAATTTTTATTTTTTTCATTTTTATAACCTCCATTTTTATATATCGGTCAGTTTTATTACTCCCACTCCCATCCAAACAGTATCAACCTAGTTGTATATTATCAACAAAACCATGTTTTGTCAATATTTCTTTTAAAATATTTTGCTATAGCATATATTTTTATTATTTTATTTCATTTAAACTATATTTTTTCGTTTTATTTTTGTTATTTTTTTATTAAAAAGGCTGTGAAAATAGATTTCACAGACCCTTTACTTTCTAAAATGAATTTTAATATATTAAATTACTAATGTCTTTTTATGCTTTCTTCTAATAACTATAATTGAAGAAACCGCCCTCTTCAATTAAAATAACCACACATACTACAATGAGAATATAGCCTCATAATCATTTACATTCATTTTCATTCTAGTATTAATGGATTTTATTAAATTACCATTACTTTCCATATTTTTATATAATAAATAAACGACATAATCAAGCCGTAGTTTCATTATAATCTATTTTTCTTATTTTATAATATATTTTAACAAGCTTCCTATAACTCCATAGTTCAGGTACTGGATATAATGGATTAACCTCTTTGTTGGTATAAAAGACCATTTGCTTTATATCATTAGAATTTATATCTATTAAATTAGGTATTCCCATTAAACTATTTAATTTTAAAGTTTTACGCTAAGTTTAACTAAAAGTTGGTATTTGTACAAAATTAAGAAACTTACATAAAAAAATATCTGCATCCCCTAACCTACACTTTAATAATACCATTTACATTATAACAAAATTAAAAGGATTAACACCTACAACATATAGACATCAATCCCTAAATAATAAAATATTAAATTAATTTTATTTTAGTCCAGCTTTAATGGCTCACCCTAGTAAAATCGACCTTTTATTTTATTTATCGAATTCTAAACGCATTTGATACCATATAACATTTCCATGTACTGATTTACTAATTCCTTCATTCTTAAATCCAAACTTATTGTAATACTCTATCAATGATTCCTTGCATGTTAAAACTACTCCTTTTCGACCTTGTGTATATGCATCATCTATTACACACTTAATCAGTTTAGCCGCATATCCTTGATGCCTATGAGTAGGAATAGTATTAACACCAAATATCATTTGCCATAAACCATTTTCATTATGCATAGCTGCATTTAAGTACATATCATCTTCTAAGTCTGGTTTATTAGTAGCCATTCCATCTACAAACGAAATCAGCTTATTTGCCTCGTATAGTAGCCAAAAATGATTACCATAATATTTAATTCTTTCTTCAAATTCATCCTTACTTGCAGCCTCAGATGCAGGAAAGCATAATGATTCAACACAGGTAATATCATCAAGTTCTTTTATTGTTGCACATCTTATTTCCATTTTATCAAATTCCTTTAAATAGTCTTTTTTAAAACACTTTTATCAAAAAAACAATTTTTTTATGAAATCTTTATTATAAATTTTTATCTAATAAAATTTGTGGCTTGACGAACTTCTTTATCAGGGAATCCATACGCTTCTTTGCCAAGAGAAATAGCCTTTATTAAAAAAGCCATATTATGAGCTAACGTCCGCATTGTTTGAAGTCCTTCAAGATCCTCTTTAGCATCTCCTGGAAGACGCCCATGAACGCTGTTCCAGTACTGGCTTGATACAACCGGCATTCCAGAAATAGTAAAATATTTATTTAATTCATCAAATGTAGAACTACAACCGCCTCTTCTTGCAACGACAATTGAAGCACCAACCTTAAAACGCATGTCAAAATGTGAACTATAAAATAAACGATCTAATGTTGCAATTAAAGTTGCATTAGCTGAAGCATAATAAACAGGACTTGCAACTATTAAACCATCTACTTCTTCAAATATTTTAGATAACTCATTAACCTTATCATTAAATACACATTTCCCATTTTTTAAACAATAACCACATGCAATACAACCTCTAATATTATCAGAGCCTATTCTAACTACAAGAGGCTCAATGCCATCATTCCTAAGTGTTTTAGCTACTTCAGAAACTGCAACACTTGTATTTCCATTTTCTCTTGGACTTCCATTAATAATTAAAACCTTATGCATATTAAAACCTCACTATTTAATTTTATTATAACTCTTTTTCTTACATTTTTCATTATCTAAAAATCTATAAACTATTTAATGTAAAAATTTATATCACCTAACAAATAGCTATTACTATGAAGTTGATAGTTATGTAGATAAAAAAACATTAAATAAAGTTCAATTACATCTAAATATTTCTAAATATTAATTTATTTAAAAATACCAAAATATTTAAATGAAAAGGTAAAAGAAATCTAATACTATAAAGTATCCATTCTTCAAAATTAGACCAATTTATTTCTTTTTCATTTTATTTATCACCCTTTTATGGTAAAATTGAAAAGGTGATTTAAATGATTTTAGAAAATATAAGTAAACATGTTATTGAATTAAGCAAACAAGCTGAAATCGACTTAAAAGAAATCTATGATAAAATTGATGAAGTAGCTTTCTATAATTCTAATCGTATATTATCTGCATTTATTGAAAATAGAGTTGAATATGCAGATTTTACAGATAGAAACGGCTATGGAATATTTGACTCTGGTCGTGAAAAGCTTGAAAAAATATTTGCAAGTATTTTAGGAACAGAAGATGCTTTAGTAAGAACCCAAATAATGAGTGGAACAAATGCTTTATATCTTGCATTTTCTGCTTTACTTAAGCATGGCGATACAATGATTTCACTAAGTGGTAAGCCTTATGATTCATTACTTAAAATGGTAGGTATTGTTGGTGATTCTACCCAATCTTTAAAAGCTAATGGTGTTTCTTATGAACAAATTGATTTAGTTGATAACAAATTCGATTTAGAAAAAATAAAAGAAAGACTTTCTAAAGGCGATGTTAAACTAGTAGAAATTCAACGCTCAAGAGGTTACTCTTCTCGCAAATCTTTAAATATTGCACAAATTGAGGAATGTATTAACGTAATTAGAAGCGTTAATAAAAATGTTATTATAATGGTTGATAACTGTTATGGCGAGCTTGTTGAAATGAAGGAACCTGGGCACGTTGGTGCTGACGTTGTAGTAGGTTCTTTAATGAAAAATTTAGGTGGTGGAATTGCGACATCTGGTGGTTACATTGCAGGCAAGACTAAATACATCGAAATGATTGCCGACAGACTAACTTCTCCTGGTGTTGGCAAAGAACTTGGTGCTAATTTTAACCAAAATAGTAATTTTTTTAAAGGCGTATTTATGGCTCCTAATGCAGTAAAAAGTGCATTAAAAACACAAGTTTTTGCAGCATATATGCTTGAACATACGGGATTTAAAGATATATCTCCTAAATACAATGAATATCGTACTGATATAATTCAAATTATTGAGCTTAAAACTAAACCAAATCTTGTAGCATTCGCAAGAAGTATTCAAGCTTCTTCTCCCGTTGATTCTGGTGTTTACATTATGCCTGCCCCAATGCCTGGCTATCCTTGTGATGTCATTATGGCTGCCGGTTGCTTTACTGAAGGTAGTACTATTGAGCTTTCAGCTGATGCTCCATGTGTTGAACCATATACATTATATATGCAAGGTGGACTAACCTATGAATATGGTAAGCTTTCTATTATGCAAGCACTATCAAGCGTATTAGCCCAAAAGGAACAAAACAACAAGTAATTTAGAAGCATTTAATGCTTCTTTTTTTAACAAAAAAAGATGATAAAAATCATCTTTTAATTGCTACTATATTGTCCACCATCAATACGAATAATCGAATTATTTATATAAGATGCTTCATCACTTATCAAAAATTTAACGAGATGAGCAACCTCAGAAGCTTCACCAATTCTTCTAACTAAAATTTTATCAAGTTCCATTTGCATAAACTCATCATCATAATCTGCAACTTCACTTTCCGTATTAATCAATCCCGGTGCGATTGCATTAACAGTTGCATATGGTGCAAATTCAATTGCTAAATTATGTGTTAAAGAATTTAATGCGGCCTTTGAGGCATCGTATTCAATTCCCATTGGATAGTAAGTATTCATTCCATTGGTTGAAGAAATATTAATAATACGTCCCCATTTTTTATCAAGAATATGTTTTTCAGCTCTTTTTGATGTTAAAAAAGCACCAACTAAATTAACATCAAGTGTTTTTCTAAAATCATTAACTTTTTTTTGGCTAAAAATATTTGGAATATCAATGGCTGCGTTATTAACTAAAATATCAACACCACCAAGTTCACGCTCAATGGTATCAAACATTTGATTAACTTCCTCTTCCTTACTAACATCACACTTAACTACAAGACTTCTTATTCCATATTTAGAAATTTTCTCATTAAGAGTAAAGGCTTCAGCCTCTGAAGTATTATAGTTAATAACACAATCATAGCCTGAAGCCGCCAATTCTTCAATTATTGCAGCGCCAATACCCTTAGCACTACCAGTAACTAAAACAACCTTACTCATTTAATTAATTAAGCTCTACCACAATAAGTTCCATCAATCGTAGAGATAATTACCTTATCTCCTTCTTTAACAAATTGAGGAACTCTAATTCTTAAACCAGTTTCAAGAGTTGCATCCTTAGTAGATGTAGATGATGCACCAGGTGCAGCAGGTGTTGTTTCCGTAATAGTTAAGTTAACCTTATCAGGAAGTAAAAGTCCTAGCACTTCACTTTCGAAGAAACGAAGGCTTAATTCCATACCCTCAAGAATATAATACTTATTATCGCCAATTTGATCAGCAGAAAGCTCATAAGTTTCGTATGTTTCCATATCCATAAAGAAATATACGCCACCAGCTTCATATGAATATTGAACAGGTTTTGTAGTAATAGTTGCCTGCTCAAACTTAGTATTTGTATTAAAGTTTCTCTCAACAATATTACCAGTTCTTAGGTCCTTCATCTTTGTTTTTAAAATTGCAGCACCCTTACCAGGTTTAACGTGCATAAATTCTTGAACTACATATAATTTGCCATCAATAATTAATGTAAGTCCATTTCTAAAATCTCCAGCTTCAATTGCCATAGAAATAATCTCCTTTAAATGAATAATTTTTATACATTTTTATTTTATCTTTTTTTAGCAAAAAATTCAAGATTAAACTTATTATGTAACATTTTTATCTTTATTTTTTATAAGCCTAATAAAGAAAGAGTAATAATTCCACCTAAAATAATGAAAATAAAGATATATTGCTTCCATGACAACTTTTCTTTCAAAATAACTCTTGATAAAATAACTGATATAATAACTGTACCAGCTCCAAGAATAACGGCTGCAATACCTTCTCCTTCAGATAAAGCAAAAATATAAGTTGCTTGCCCCATTGTTTCAAAAAGCGCAGCTAAAAGCTTATCCTTTTGTAGGTATACTTTTTGATACCATGTCAAAGTCGCCTCATGAGCAATTGCTTCTTCATTTGTAGGATCTGCAACTGAGAATAATTTTACGCCCTTTATCTTAAAGAAAATTAAAATACCAATTGAAATGAAAAAGAATGTAAATTCGTAGCAACAATTAGCCATATGTTCAATCGTATCCTCAGTAACACCAACAAGGAATGTAGAGGAAGCATCATCAACATAAAAAATATCTAAGAATGTTCCGCACGCATCAAGTAAGGCATAACAAAATGGCATCGCAAAAGCCCAAATCGCAAGCTTCTTACCAAGCTTCTTTTTTAAGTCAGTTTTACCAGTATTTTCAACAAAACCAACACCTAAAATACCAATAACAATAATTACAACAACAACAATTGCCCATGCACTCATTGTTTGATGTAAAAAGATTGCACATAAAATTGGTACAACTGCACCCGATGTATTCTCGATTGGATCAGATATTGATTCTTCTATGAATCTAACTCCAAAATACGAACAAGTCATTGAAATAATATAACATGCTGATACAGGTAAATATCTTACAATATTTATAAGAAAGTTTTTAAATCCATCAGGTCCTGATAAAAGTCCTTGAGAAAGCAAAATAACAAGCGCATATATACCCATAAATATTCCGACAAAGCAAGTCGTTTTTAAATGAGCATATTTTTCATGTGCAATATTACCTTTTTTGTAATATATTTCCGCTATACCCCATGCTAAGGTTGAAAAAATCAAAAAAAACCACAACATTTTATATAACTCCTCTTCAAATTTTTAACTATAATAGTATAATTTATTTATTGCTATCTTGCAAGTATTTTTTTCAAAAAAGCAGCACTTTATTGGCATGCTGCTTTAATTAAATATTTAAATCATTTAATTCTTCAAATGTAATAACATTATGACTATAAAGTGAAAGAATTATATCCTTCAAATTATTTCTACTTGCGGCGATTAAAACTCCATGATTTTCCAAGTCACTCTTAATTCTATGATAAAGATTCCAAAATCTTTTAGAAGCCATTTCTTTTCTATCAATAATTTCTTTATATTCTTCAAGAATTTTATCCATATAGCGTTCTTGCCAAGCACCAATATTTTTCTTATAAAGTTTCCAATCTTTTTCTTTACTATCCATAAATAATCATCTACTTAAAATTTACTGTTAATCTATTTTCATCATCCCTATAGATATTATGATGATCATTATAAACAGATATATTTACATTTTCAAAATTTATAACAATATTATCATTTAATGCTGCTGTTCCATATACAAGTCCATACCATTGTGATTCAACCTTCGAAACATCAAAAATGAAATCCTTAAAAGTAACTGAATGCCCATTGCTATAGATAGCATCACCATTAAACATCATCATATAAGATCCAATTGAATTTGCAGTTATGTTATCTGATACAACAATGTCATCGGTTATATTAAGATTATAAAATTCAAATACGACACCAATTGTATTACAATTTACAATATTATTCTTAGTTTCTTTAACATTATGATAAACTGCTTTAGTAATTTTATCAACATTAATTGTATTATTCTCAAATTTAGATTTGCTATTAAAAATATAACTTATCTCTTTTCCTATTATTTTATTATTTGTAAATGTAAATTCTTCTGCTGTTTGTGAAATTGTATAAGCTGTTGAATCATTAATAAATTCAATCTCATTTTCGTCAACAACAATATTCTTGCCTTCATCTGCTCTTGGATTATGATAAAAAGGTACATATAAATTTTTAACATAGCTTGAATCAATTTTAATTTTATTACCTTTAAATATTACTCCATCAGTTTTACCATATAACATAAAATAATTAGCAGTATACATCTCAATTTCATTATCAATATAATTAATATTATAAACAGGTGAAATTTGATACCCAATTGTAAGACCAACAACACGTGGTCCTGTTTCTTCATTTGTAGGGCCACCTATAATATGATTATTTTTAAATGTAACATTTTTAATATATCCACCACCAGAATCATTAGGATATAATGATGTATCAGCCCCACTAAATACAGCAATTACTTCGTCCTTACAATTACAATATAAGTAATTATTTTCAATTAGAGCATTTTCACAACCAGCCTTATAAATATCACGAAATCCTATTCCACCACCCGCTTTAGTTGATGCATAATTTTCAAGATAACAATCTCTTACAACAACATTTTTCCAATTTGTAAAAAAATCCATTATTCCTGATCCTGAATAAATTTTACCTTCCTTTGGTAATAAAAATTTGCAATTAGCAATTTCAAGACCATCAACATCTCGTGCTGATAGTAATCCCAACATTGGATCATCAAGCTTCTTGTTAACCCTAATCTCACAATCAAATCCATTAATTTGAATATTCTCTATATGATTATAAACATAGAATAGGCATCCATTATTATAGCCTTGTGGTGAATAAGAATCATCAGTATATATTGTTGCATTGTAACCACAATATACCTTATTTGATACTTTCGCATCAAAATTATTAGTAATTTTATATGTATTTTCTGGTATATATATAGTCGAATACTTTAAATAACCTGTAAAATCGTTAATATATGTATCTAGAGTGGAGTTTAAGCCGTTATATCCAAGCTGATAAACATTTACAACAGAATCATAGGTTATATACTTAAGTGTAATGGTCTTATCATCATTAGATATTAAAAGTTCGTCTGGATTTTTAATATCAATATAACTTAAAACCTCAAAATATCCATTTCCACCATCATTTGCACTATAATAACCTTTAGTAAATATTTTAGTTCCAATTTCTTCTTTAAAGGCATCTTCAACTGTATTTACAGCATTAAATGTATTAGAAATCTTTTCAAATCCATTTGAATCTATCTTATACGAAGATTCATTAAATTCAACTAAATATTCATTTTCATTAATATTATAAACTAAACTATTTTTTAATTTAGATTGTAAAACATTTCCAAATAAATTTTTTTTTAAATTTTGATTACTTAGATATGTTTTAGTCTCATTAATTTTTTCTTCAAGAATAATTTCATCAGAAGCTCTTGAGTCTGTTATATTTTCAAATTTACATGAAGCTAAGGCAAAAATACTCACTCCAAGTAAAAATAATTTGCTTTTTTTTCATATATTATAACTCCTTACTTCACAAATATTACTACATTCCCACTTTTTTTTAAAAAATTTCTTTAAATATCAAATTCAAAGACTACATAACTATATTTTGTGCAACGCCTATAAAAGTAATATGAATTCTAGTATCACTTTTATTTTCTTGACAAGCAAATATAATTGGTACTTTTTTACCAAATTTTTTTTTGATTTTTCCAATAATTTCATTGAGTATTTTAAGATTTAATTCATCATAAAATCTTACAACTAAAATTGATGATTTTAAATATTCTATAGGCATAATATATTGTAGTTCAAAATCTGATATATTATTTATAAAATCATTATAATAAACACCAATTTCATCTTCACTTAAAACATCATTTATATCAACACTATCAAGTAAAATAGTATATTTATAATTTATTAAGTCATTTAGTAAATTATATTTCAAAAGTTCTTTTTTAGCATTTAACGATAATTTTTTTAATATGGTTTCGTTTTGAATATTAGTTTCTTCTTTTTTTGACATTATCTCACCGACATTAGAATATCACAATATATTATTTTTGACAAACACTTAACTATATATATTGTTTTTATTTATTTTTTAAAGTTAAAAGGCAAACATTTTCTGTATGATATGAATGACTAAATAAATCAAAAGGGGTTACTTCATCAATTTGATAACCAAATTCGCTTAAATACTTTGCATCTCTTGCTAAGCTTTGAGTAAGACAAGAAATATAAATTATCTTTCTTATCTTCATTTTGATAATTGTATCTAAGAATTTCTTTTCACAGCCTTTTCTTGGCGGATCAACAACAATTGTGTCAATATCTTTAATATTAACCAATTTTTCAATTTCATCTTCGCATTTACCACAAATAAATGTTGCATTAGATATGTTATTAATTTTTTTATTTTCGTTGGCATTAACTACCGCTTGTGGAACAATCTCAATTCCATATACATGACCTGCTTTTTGGGTTAAATTTAAGGATATTGAACCAATACCACAATAAGCATCAATAACATTATTATTAGAATCAGCAATATATGATAAGGCTTTATTATACATTGCCTGTGCTTGATCGTGATTTACTTGTAGAAAGCTATTAGGATGAACCATAAATTTTAAATTGTTAATTTCTTCTATAATATATTTTTCACCATAAAGGTGAATAAAGCCATTCTGGTTTAAAATAACATTTGTTTTATTATCATTAATATTAAGATAAACCGATTTTATTTCTTTATAAGTATCATAACATTTTGCTAAAATAATATTTAATACCGGATTTTTCTTAGTTACAATTAAAACAAGCATTAAATCATTATTTTTAGTAGCTCTTAGCATTACATTTCTTACTAAGCCCTTATGCGTATTTTCATCATAAATACTAACATTTCTTTCCTCTAACTCATTTTTTATTAAATTAATAATCGGTCTTGCCAGTTCATTTTCGATTAAACAGCTATCCTGAGGTATTATATTATGACTTTTAGCCTCGTAAAATCCTGATATTACATGTCCATTTCTTTTACCAAATGGTACAATTATTTTGTTCCTATAGTGATATGGATGAGGGTTTCTTACAACATCGGCTACTTCAACATCCATTCTTGCTACATTTTTGAAGGTTTTAATAACCATATTTTTTTTAAACCTTAATTGCTCTTCATAATCCATGTGAAAAATATTACAGCCGCCACATTCGTTATAATATGGACAAACATTATCATTTCTAAATGGTGAAGGTATAACAATCTTATTAATATATGCCTTAGCATAACTTGAATTAATATAATTAATAGTTACTAATAAAGTTTCGTTTAATAAAGCCTTTTCAATAAAGATAGGAAAGCCATCATATATAGCAATGCCTCTTCCTTCATGATCATAATCTTCAATTTTTACGGTTAATTCATCATTAATTTTCATAAAATAAATACCTACTACTTATAATTTCTTGCAAGGCCACCAATACTAGTTTCTCGATATGATTCTCCTAGGTCTCTTCCTGTTTCGAGCATAGTTTTACAAACCAAATCAAAACTTATTTTTGATTCCTTACTGTTTAGCATTGACGCCATTGCCGACGCATCAAAAGCTCTTAGAGCTGCTGCCGCATTTCTTTCAATACAAGGAATTTGCACGTAGCCCATAATTGGATCACAGGTAAGACCTAAATGATGCTCAAGAGCAATTTCGGCCGCTTGTTCAATCGAATCAAGACTTAAACCATATACATGAGCAATCATAGCAGATGCCATTGAGCATGCTGAACCTACCTCAGCCTGACAACCAGCCTCGGCTCCTGAAATAGATGCGTTAAATTTAATTAAATTACCAAATAAGCCAGCTACAGCTAGTCCATCAATTAATTTATCCTTACTTATTCCAGCCTCAAGCATCGTTCTTAAGCATGAAGGAATAATTCCTGATGCCCCACAGGTTGGAGCAGTAACAATTTCACCACCAGAGGCATTTTCTTCTGCCACAGCATAAGCATAAGCAATTAATCTTCTTTTTCTTTGAAGTTCATCACTTTCTTTTTTATGAGCATTATATAAGCTTTTAGCTTTCCTAATAACATGAAGATCACCATGAAGTGTTCCTTCACTTTCAAGGCCTCTTTGTATAGCATTAAGCATTGTATCATATATTTTTTCTAAATAAGGCTTTATATCTAAATCAAAACGATATACATAAGACGCATAATCAATGTTCTTTTCCTTACAATAATTCTTAATCTCATAAAGATTTTTATGAGGATATACATCTTGAAGTTCTAATAATGGTTCTCCTAAAACCTTAATTGATCCTCCTCCAACAGAAATAATTGTCTCTTTTGCTATTAAATTATGATTAATATAGCCCTCAAAAATCATTGTATTAGGGTGGGGCATTAACTCAAGATAATTAAAAACTATTTCATGTTTAATATTACCAAGAGTCTTATCAATAATATAATCCGTAAGATGTCCCTTACCAGTTAAAGCTAAAGATCCATATAAAGTCACTTTAACAAAATCTAGATTATGATAATGAGTCAAAAATAATTCAGTTGCTCTTTTAGGACCAATCGTATGAGAACTTGATGGCCCATTACCTATTTTATATAATTCCTTTAAGCTATGCATTTTAATCACCCTTCTTTAGTTCCATAATTGCATCTCTTACCTGAGCTGCCATTTCAAAATTAAGCTCCTTAGCGTAGTTTTTCATTTCTGATTCTAAATCCTCGATCAGCTTTTCACGCTCAAGCTTAGTCATCTTCTTATTCTTTTTAGGTTTTGTAGCTTCATCATTAAGCTTATGCTTAATTGAAACACTTTCTTGAATATCCTTTTTAATTGTTTGTGGAATAATATTATGATCCTTATTATACTTTTCCTGAATTTCACGGCGACGCATTGTTTCTTTTATGGCATAATCCATTGAAGGTGAAATACTATCTGCATACATTATAACCATACCACCTGAATTACGAGCAGCACGTCCAATTGTTTGAATCAAGCTTCTTTCACTACGTAAAAAGCCTTGCTTATCCGCATCAAGAATAGCAACTAAGCTTACCTCAGGAAGGTCAAGACCTTCACGAAGAAGATTTATACCTACTAAACAATCATAAACTCCAAGACGTAAATCTCTTAAAATTTCAAGTCGTTCTAAAGCTTTAATTTCTGAATGTAAGTACGCAACCTTTAAACCCAATTTTTTTAAATATGCTGTTAAATCTTCACTCATTTTTATTGTAAGCGTTGTAATTAATACTCGTTCATTTTTCTCAATACGTTTTAATATTTCTCCATATAAATCATCAACCTGACCTAACGTTGGTCTTACCTCAATTAAAGGGTCTAATAATCCTGTTGGACGAATTATTTGTTCACAAATTGGCAAATGCTTACCAAGTTCATAATCCCCAGGTGTCGCTGACAAATATAATACATTATGAACCTTTGCCTCAAACTCATCAAATTTTAAAGGTCTGTTATCTAAGGCTGAAGGAAGTCTAAAACCATAATTAACAAGGTTTTCTTTACGTGCTCTATCACCGTTATACATTCCTCTAATTTGTGGCACTGTTGCGTGCGATTCATCAATTACAAGCAAAAAATCCTTAGGAAAAAAATCAAGTAGTGTAGCTGGAGTCTCTCCCTCACCTCTTAAAGTTAAATGACGAGAATAGTTTTCAACACCGCTACAAGTTCCTATTTCCCTTAACATTTCAAGGTCATAACGAGTTCTTGATAAAATACGTTCGGCTTCAAGGGGCTTCCCCTCTGAATTGAATTTTTTAACCTGACTATCAAGTTCAGCTTCAATTCTTCTTATCGCTTCTTCAAGCTTTTCCTTGTTTGTTACAAAGTGGGTAGCCGAAAAAATATTAATAAAATCAAGATCATCAATCGATGCTCCTGTTAAAATATCGAATGTTCTTATTCTTTCAATTTCTTCATCAAAAAATTCAATTCTAATTCCATTTTTATGCTCAGAAGCAGGAATAATTTCAAGACAGTCACCTCTTAGGCGAAATGTTCCTCTTTTAAAATCAATTTCGTTTCTTTGATATTGCATTTCAACTAATCGTTCAAGAAGTTTTTTTAGTTCAATATTCTCACCTCTTCTTAAACATAGCATTGAATTTTTATAATCATCTGGGTCACCAATTCCATATATACAAGAAACAGAAGCAACAACAATTACATCCTTATAATCAATTAAAGCAGCTGTGGCTCTATGTCTCATTTCATCAATTTCTTCATTAATTTTAGCATCCTTTTCAATAAAGGTATCACTTGATACTACATAAGCCTCTGGTTGATAATAATCATAATAGGAAATAAAATACTCAACGTGATTATGGGGGAAAAATGATTTAATCTCGTTATATAATTGACCGGCTAAAGTTTTATTATGAGCTAAAACTAACGTAGGACGACCAACACGCTCAATTACATTACAAATAGTAAATGTTTTTCCTGTACCAGTAGCGCCTAATAAGATTTGCTCATTTTTACCATTTTTAAAATTATTTACAATTTCTTCAATTGCCTTAGGTTGATCACCAAAGGGTTTAAATTTACTTTCAAGCTTAAACATTTTTAACACCCACTTATCATTTATTTATTATACCAAATGAAATTAAAAATATAAAGATTAAGGCAAAATTTGTATAAAAATATTTGAAAAGGAAAAAATATGGGTGGTGATTAGATGAAGCTTAACAAATACTTTAAGGATTTAACTGAAGATGTTAGATTTAAAGATATAAAGGACGATTCCCGTTTAGTTAAAAAAAATGATTTATTTTTCGCAATTAGAGGTGAAAACTATAATGGGGAAAAATATATATCCGAGGCAATTGAAAATGGAGCCTCCTATATCATTTCAAAAAAAACGCTTGCGTCATATCCCTCAATAAAAGCAGAAAATCCCAAAGAGCTTTTAAATTCAATGCTTAATTTCTATTATACTAAGCATAAATTACTTCATAACATCGCTGTTACAGGCACAGATGGTAAGACAACTACTTCTTATCTTTTAAATCACATTTTAAATGATGTATCAAGAAGTATTTTAATTGGTACTAATGGTGTTTACTTTTTAAAAAAACATTTTAAAACAAATAATACAACACCATCTAATACAATTATTTATGAAGCCTTAGAATCAGCTTTTTTACATAAGGCTCAATATAGTGTGATTGAGATGTCAAGTGAAGGTATTTTAAATAATAGAGGACTTTTTCTTGAATTTGATGGCTTAATTTTTACTAACATTAGTCATGAGCACCTAAACACTCATAAAACAATGAAAAAATATTTAAATTGTAAATTAAGCCTCAATAAGTGTTTAAAACCAAATAGCTTAATTTTAATAAATCATGATATGAATTATTATAATTATGTAAGAAAAAAACTTCATGGTCATATTACAACCTTTGGTATAAATGGTGGTGATTTTATGGCTAAAAACATTCACCTTAGTATTAACAAAACATCGTTTGATGTTTATTATAAAGGATACTATCTTGGTCAAATTATTACTAATTTATTTGGTGAATATAACATTTATAATTTACTAGCAGTCATTGGCTATTTATATGAAATGGGTATTTCTTTTAGTCAAATAAAAAAAAGTTTAAGTCAAAATCTTAAAATTGCCGGTAGATTTGAGTTTTTTAAAGATAATAATAAATACTATATTATTGATTTTGGACATACACCCAATGGCATTAAAGCTACCCTTCTGTCATTAAATAAAGTTAAAAAAGGACGTATTATAACTATACTTGGTGCTCAAGGAAATAAGGATAAAACTAAAAGACCTCTAATGGGAAAATTTGCAACTGAGCTGTCAGACATCACTATTTTTACAAGTGAAGATCCTAAAGATGAAAAAATAACTAATATTTTATCCGATTTAACAAGAAAAACGACAAACAATTATTATTTAACCCTTTATCGAGATGAAGCAATAAGACTTGGAGTATCTTTAATGATGAAAAACGATATTTTAGTTATTTTTGGTAAAGGAAGGGAAAACACAGAACATTATGGCAATTATATATTCCATCATAGTGATTTAAAATTATTAAAGGAAGCCTTAAATACCTAAGGCTTCCTTTGCTAGGCTATCAACCAAATCATTATATTTATTATTAGTATGGCTTTTTACTTTGTGAAAATTAATTTTAATTTGTTTTTTTGCTTTATTGGCAAAATCCTGATAGAGTAATGATAAATCCTTGCTTGCTTTATAAGCGCCTGTATAAAACTCTTCTATTCCTCTATAATCATAATATAGGTCAAGTTCTTTAATGCCTAGTTTAATTGCATATTGAATAATAAAGGCGGCACCTCTAATTTCACCCGAAACATTACGTGACGAAGAGTATTCATCAGGCCCAAACTTACGCTTAAATTGATACATTTGACCATTATAATATAAAATTGCACCAAAGCTATACTCAGTTGTCTTAGGATTATATGATCCATCAACATAAGCAAAATTATCTGTCAATTCTTCTTCCTTATTATTCAAAAAATTTTTGGCATCATCAAAGCTTGAAAACGACTTATAAACTGCACCTTTAAAGCCTGATACATACTCCTTACATTCATCCCAGGAAGTAAATATTCCCTTTTTTTTACCTTCTTTTATCGCATAATATTTCATTTTTATTTAATTAAATCCTCAAGAGAATCAAGAAGTTCATTTAGCTTATTACATACAGCCTCAAAAGGCTCCTTACTTGTTAGGTCAACTCCACTAAGCTTTACTACATCAACAGGATATAAAGAAGCTCCAGCCTTAAGCATATTTAAATAATTTTTCATAGCATTAGGTTTATTATTTTTAATTTCTTCATAAATCTTCATTGAAGCACTAAAGCAGGTCGCATATTGATATACATAAAATGGCGAATAATACATGTGAGGAATATATGCCCATACAAGTTTCTTAAGAGGTTCCGTTTCAAGGTCAATACCATAGTATTCCTTATAAAGATTTGCCATGATATTTGATAAAACCTCATAATTTAATTCCTCACCATTTATAGCCTTAGTATGTGCTTGATACTCAAAATCAGCAAATAAGGTTTGACGATAGAAGGTCGATACAATATTATCAACAGCTTTGCATACAGCCTGAAGCTTCAATTCTTTATTATTACTATTTTTAAGAAGGTAGTCTAAAAATAACTGTTCATTTAAGGTTGAAGGAATTTCAGCAACAAATATACGATAATCCTGCGTTGCAAATGGTTGTGATTCAATTGTATATAGCGTATGAATAGAGTGACCACATTCATGTGCAAGCGTAAAGGCTGATTCCAAATCATCGGTATGATTCAATAAGATATATGGACCGTATCCTTCAATTCTTGTTGAATATGCACCACTTCTTTTAGCTTCCGTTGGGAAAACATCAACATGGCCATCCTTTAGGGCCTCTTTAGCATGAGCCACAAAGTCATCACCCATTGGTTCTAAAGCTTTAAGTACATCAGTATAAGCTTTTTCATAAGGATATGCTACCTTAGCATTTGAAAATGATAGCATGCGGTCATAAGTATGATACTCAGGTAGATTAAAATATTTTTGACGTATTTTAATATAGCGTTTTAAAGGAGCCGTATTTTCTCTTGCTGTTTGAATTAAAGATGTATAAACATCTGTAGGTATTTTCTCACCATCAAGGAATGATGCTAATATATTATCATATCCTCTTGTTTTCATATTTGCTATATTAGCATCAACTACACCCTTATAAATTGATGAAAGAGTATTTTTATGTTTGTCATAATATGAATATTGTGCCACAAATACAGCCTTACGATCTTCTTGTTTTTTTAATGAAGCTAATATACTTGTATAATTATTAGGACTAACCTTAACCTTGCTTCCATCAGTCAGTGAAACATCAATTGGTTCAAAATCACTATTTTGAAGAGCTGCGTATAAATTTCCAAAAGCATTCGTCACTGGTCCAAAATTTGATACAATTTGTTCACAAACAGGTGATAAAATATGCTTACGTCCATCAAATAACATCTTAATATTAAAGAGATTCTCTTTAATAATTTTTGATTTTTTTGCATATTCTTCAAATTTTTCATACCCAAGGGCTAAAAATTCATCATTATGAAATGCACTTAGGCTTTGAAGTTCATAAATAACCTTAATAACCTTATTAACAAGCTCCTGACTTTTTAAATCCTTTTGATTTTGATCAAATTTCATATGTGAATAACTATAAAGCTTACTAATAAGCTTAGATATTTTTTCCTCATAGGCAAGATATTCTTCAATTGCCTCAAGATTATTTAGCTTACCCTCAAAGCTTACGATATTTTTTACAAGACCTTGAAAGCTTGAAAAATCCTTATTCCATTCCTCTTCGTTTTTATATACCTCTTCTAAATTCCAATTAGTCATAATATTCTTCCTTTCTAGTTATCTAATTTCTTAATTTTTATCATAAAAAAGCCCTCATAATAAGCATTAGGCATAATTGTTAAGGCGCCATTAATTGTAGATGGCAGCAATTCTAAATTATCATCGTTAAAGCTTATGGGGATAATTTCATATTTTTTACCCTTTAGTGCCTTAAGCACTAGCTCTTCATTTTCACATTTAAAAATAGAGCAGGTAGAATATACTATCGTCCCATTTTTCTTTAAATGCTTATATGCTTGCTTAAGCAAGGTCTCCTGAGATTTAACTGATTTAGCAACTAATTCCTCGCCTAGACCCTTAAGTCCCTCTTCAGTATAGCTTCTTGTACCACTTCCTGAGCAGGGTGCATCTAGCAATATTTCATCAAAGCTAAAAAAATCATCTAGCCTTCTTGCATCTGTATTCATCACAAATACGCTTGAAGCTCCTTGCATATCAACATTAAATTTGAGCCTATTTGCTCTTATCTTATTAAGCTCACAGGCTGTAATTGATACCTTATTCATACTTAAGGCGGCCATTTCGGTTGTTTTTCCACCTGGTGCAGCCGCCATATCCAAAACGGCGTGACCTGGAATTAAATCCATCTTTAATGGTGGCATCATTGATGAAAGGCTTTGAAGATAAATTCCTCCCTCCCTGTAGCAATCAAGAGATTCTAAATCCTCTTCTTTAGCATTTTCAAGAATATAGGCATTTTCATAAATACCTGCTTTTCTAATTTTAAGATTATGCTTTTTAATTTCCTCTAAAGCCTCACCCTTATCCTTAAGGGGATTAACTCTAAAGCTTGTATACCTTTTTTGCATTCCCAAAATGATTTTTTCGACTGTAGTATCATCATAATAGGAATGGCATTTTTCCAAAAAATAAGTCACGTTATCACCATCACTTCTTTAATTATATTATAAAGATTTATTTTAAACAAGAGATTAATAAAAGACTCCAGCAATGAACTGGAGCCTTAGCTTATTTATTTTTTTTAAGATCATGCTGCATTTGCTTTACTGCATGCTTCATTCTCTTACTACAATCGGCACATTCGCCAGTAGGAAGATGATGGATTTTTTTATAAATGAAGCTTCCAATTACTGCAATAAAGATTAGCGCAACAGCGATTATTACAATAATTTCAATTGCTTGCATTAGATATTAGCCACCCTTTTAGCATCAATATATTTATTAATATAATGAATAGCGAAGCCAGCTGCTGCAGCGATTGCAATAACGATGAAGGTAGTCCACCACCAAGAAAGGACAATATAAACAATAGTAGCAGTTAAATATGAAGTAACTATCCAGAATAAGATTGTAGCCCATAGCTTCTTTTGAGGAAGCTCAGCCTTAGCAGTTGCAACAGCAGCGAAGCATGGAATAGTTGTCATGTTAAAGGCAATAAATGCAATTAAGCCTGGCCAAGTAATTCCGGTTGCTTTAATCATTTGCACAGCCGCAGCAATACCTGATTCATCGTTAATAACATCTAAAATACTAGCATCAATCATATTACCAGTTGCATTACTTACAACGGCAATACCAGCAGCAAGAACACCAAATGTTGCGATTACATTCTCCTTTGCAACAAGTCCTGTAACAGCAGCTACGGCAAATACCCATCCGTAAGTCTTTAGCTGAGAGCCAAATCCAAGTGGAGTAAATAATGGTTGGAATAATTGACCAACAGATGCAAGAATAGATTCATTGATATTGTAGCAAACAAACTCACCATTCTCATCAACGATTTCAGAAACCATTGTCCAATCCCACTTAAATGAAGAAATGAACCAAATAATAATTGTTGAAACTAAGATAATAGTAAATGCCTTCTTAACATAATGCTTAAGTTTATCCCATAAATGGAACATTAAAGATTTAAACTTAGGAGCATGATATGCAGGAAGCTCCATAATGAATGGGGCAGCATCACCGCGCATAGTTGTATGACGCATTACAATTACAGCAATAATAGCAGTTACCATACCAAGAACATACATTGAGAAGGTAATAACATCGGCATTACCAATTGATAAAGCCTCAACGATACCACCAGCAATTGCAGTTAAAATAGGAAGCTTAGCACCACAGCTAAAGAAAGGAATAACACGAATAGTTGCAGTTCTTTCTCTATCATCTGCAAGTGTTCTTGTGTTAATCATCGCAGGAACTGAACAACCAAAGCCCATTATCATAGGCATGAAGGCACGTCCTGAAAGACCAAAACGGCGGAAAATACGGTCAAGAATGAAGGCTACACGAGCCATATAACCAGAATCCTCAAGAATTGAGAAGAATAGGAATAATAATAGAATTTGAGGAATGAATGATAATACAGAGAATACTCCGGCAACAACACCTTGATTAATAAAGCCTTGTACCCAGTTAGGAGCACCAGATAGCCATCCTTCAATAAGACCGGCAAGTGAATCTGTAACCCATCCTAAGGTATTAGCAAGAATAACACCAGGTGAATTTAGACCACCACCAAAGAAGATACCCTTAGCAGCATTGCCATCCTCGCCACACCAATCGCCAAACTTAGAGAAAATTGATCCTAACCAGAATAAATCCTCAGAGAATGTTAGGTGGAAAATTAAGAACAAAATTACTAGGAAAATAGGAATTGAAGCCCATTTATTAGTTAAGACCTTATCAGCCTTATCTGATTTAGTAAGGGTAGCCTTTTCTTTATTATGAACCTTAGCATTTGAATAATTCTTAGAAATATATTTATATCTTGAATCAGCCACGATAGCCTCAAGGTCAGAACCAAATGTTTCATCCTTAAAGCTAGCCTTAAATTCATCGACAATATGAACAAGCTGTGGATGAGCAGCTGTTTCAAGCTCATCATTTTCAATAAGCTTAATAGCGTGGAATAATGGATTTTCAACCTCAAGTCCAGTAAATGCTGCCTTAACATCTGAAATTAAATGAGCTAAAGCACCCTCCGCAAGAACAGTTTGTCCCTGACGTGATTTTAAGGTTTCGTTATAAACCTTATCCATTAAAACATCAAGGTTTTCCTCAGTTTGAGCAGAAATACAAACTACAGGAACACCCATCTTCTTTTCTAAGGCCTGAGGATCAATTGTATCTCCAGTCTTTTTTAGAATATCCATCATGTTAAGAGCAATAACAACAGGAACATCAATTTCAAGAATTTGAGTTGTTAAATATAAGTTACGCTCAAGGTTAGTCGCATCAATAACGTTAATTATACATGCAGGCTTTTCATCAAGAATATAATTTCTTGAAATAACCTCCTCAGGAGTATATGGAGAAAGCGAATAAATACCTGGAAGGTCAATAATTTGAAGAGGCTCCTTCGTTTTCTTATAAATTCCTTCTTTTTTATCAACAGTAACACCTGGCCAGTTACCAACATGTGCTGTTGAACCAGTTAAAGCATTAAATAGGGTAGTTTTACCACAGTTGGGATTACCTGCTAAAGCAATAGTCTTCATTAGTTCTTCCCTCCTTTAAGCTCACATACAACAAGGCAAGCCTCGTTCTTTCTTAGAGTTAATTCGTATCCTCTAATTGTAACCTCAATTGGATCACCAAGAGGAGCTTTTTTTCTAAGTAGCACATCAGCACCTGGTGTAACACCCATATCAAAAAGCCTACGTCGTACTCTTCCTTCACCTAAAACGTTTACTATGGTAGCTTCATCGCCAATAGTAAGCTCATCTAACTTCTTTTGCACAATATAACCTCCTATGCTACAACGATTTTTGTTGCAATATCCTTATCTAGGGCAAGACGACCCTCGCATACCTTGCAAATAACATTACCGCCGCTTTGGTTTAAAACAGTAATTGTTGAATTTACAGTGATGCCTAAGGACTCTAAATGCTTCTTTGTTTTTTCATCCGCAAGAATTTTTACAATCTTTAATTCCTTATTAGGCGGTGCAATTACAAGTGGCATTTTATCACTCCTTCACTCAATGGTTAGTTTTTATGAACTAACTTACTCTTATATTATATTACTAAAAAGTTTGTTGTCAATAACTTTTTTGCAAAAAGTTAATTAAGCCTAACAAAAAAAGATACTAATACTTGGAGATTTTCCTTTCTTAGTATCTTTAAATATTATTTAATATAGCTTTGGTAATTTATAGCCTCATACATATTAGGCCTTCTATCCCTAAATACGCCCCAGCTAACACGCTTTTTATTTAGCGCATCAATATCAAATTCATAAATGATGTAGCCCTCTTCTTCTCTATTTAGCTCACAAACCTTACTACCTTCCTCATTGGCAATAAAGGATGAACCATAGAAGGTCATTGAAGAATCCATAATAGTTTCCTTACCAACACGGTTTGAGGCTACAACAGGAATGATATTAGCCGCAGCATGTCCACACATTGTATTTTGCCAGTGGCATTTAGAATCAATCGGAAGGACAGGCTCACTACCAATTGCAGTTGGAAAAAGTAAGGCCTCAGCTCCCATTAGGGTTAAGCACCTTGCGGTTTCAGGGAACCACTGATCCCAGCAAATACCAATACCAAGCTTTAAATATTTAGTATTAAAGACCTTAAAGCCCGTGTCTCCTGGTGTAAAATAAAACTTTTCCTCGTAGCATTCCCCTGTTGGAATATGTGTTTTACGATATACTCCTAAATCACTTCCATCAGCGTCAATTACAATAATTGAATTATAATAGGCAACACCACTTTTTTCAAAAAAGCTCAATGGTATTACAACTTCAAGTTCACGAGCAAGATTACTAAAAGTTTTATAAAATTCAGTCTCTTTAATATTTTCAATTGCTAAATCAAAGAAGTCATAATTTTCCTTTTGACAAAAATAGGGAGTTAAAAATAGCTCTGATAAAAGAATAACATTAGCTCCATCTTGATGAGCCTTTCTTACATATTCTGAAGCTTTCCTAATATTTTCCTCACTATTTGGTGAAATTGCCATTTGTACAGCACATAATTTTACTTTTCTCATTTTATTCTTCCTTTCCTGGTATTTGCATCGTCACACAGTGAATATTTCCTCCTGCAAGTAATATTTCACGTGACATAAGGCTATATACATCCTTATTAGGATAATATTCCTTTAAAATATTTAAAGCATTTTGATCCTCAAGAACACCAAACTGAGGAACAATAACAAATTTATCAGACATATAAAAATTAATATATGAACCAGCAAGCCTATTATTTTCTGGTCTTATAATTGCATCCGTTATTTGAAGACCACGGGCCTCCTCCTTAGTTAAATAAAGAGTTGATGGCACATTAATATTAACAATTTTAAGCCTTCTTCCCTTGGCATCACGCTCATGATTTAGCACATCTAGAGCTTCCTTATAATATTTTGATTGAATATCATTTAAATCATCAGATGAGGCTAGTGCTACAACTCCAGGCTCTAAAAAGCAGGCGACATTATCAACATGCTCATTAGTCTCATCATTATAAATTCCATGAGGAAGCCAAATAACCTTCTTAGCATTAAAATAGCTTAAAAGCTTTTTTTCTATTTCTTCCTTAGTAAGATTACTATTTCTTCCTTTAGATAAAAGACAAGCCTCAGTCGTTAAAATAGTCCCTTCGCCATCTGAGTGAACAGAACCACCCTCTAAAATAAAATCCTTAGCCGAAATTGAATCACATTTAAAATAATCAATTAATTTTTGACCAAGCTTGTCATCGTCAGACCAATTTTGATATAAGCCATCTACATGACCACCCCAGGCATTAAAGCCAAAATCTAGAGCTTTAAGCTTTTTATGATTAGATAAAAAGATTAGGGTATTATCACGAGCCCAGGAATCATTGTAAGGAATTCTTAAAATTTCTACATTTGCTAATCTAAATGGCTTTAGCTCTTCCTCATCAATTTGCGGGTCACATAGTAAATAAACCATCTCATATTTACTTATAATTTTAACAAGCTCAAGAAAAACTGGCCTAGCCTCCTTGGCCTTGTTACGCCAGGTATCAGCACGATATGGTAATTCAATAATGGTACCCTGGTGCCTTCCGCCCTCAAAGGGGAAATAAAAATTATTCATGTCGCTTGATTGATTCATAATATTCCTCCAAATCCTTCTTATGCTTATCATATAAATCCCAGGTTTTAAAATCAATAACCGAAACCTTATCAGGATAATCTGACAAAACGGTGGCATTTTTTGATTTATAATACTTAATTCTTGCGATTACATCCTCATTAAAAATTTCACCAGGAATAATCAAAGGAATTCCGGGCGGATAAATCATAATTGACTCCTTAGAGATCAGACCTAAAGCATCATCTAAATCAACTACCTTTAAAGGAGCATGATAAGCCGTTCTTGGTCTTATAATTCCCACAGCAAAAGGACTATCATATTTAAATTTAGGATACAAATCATCATTTTTAAGGTATCTTTTAGAAATATCCTTTAAAGCATTAATTAAATTATCAACATGTTCCTTTAAAGAACCAATTGCAATAATTGCAAGTAATGTATAAGCCTCAGCAAGTTCCATTTGAATATTATATTCATCTTTGAGAAGGTTATAGCACTCAAAGCCATTTAAATTAATATGAGATAGTTCAATAACAAGCTTAGTATCATCATAATCATAAACACCCTTGGCTAAGAAATAATCCCTGCCATGAGCCTTAAAGCCAGGAATACGATTAATTTCTTTACGAGCATAATTAGCAAGAGCGATAATATCGTTCATAACAACCTGTCCATTTAAAGCCATATATTTTCTTGATGCATCAAGACTTGCTAAAAGGAGGGTTGATGGTGAGGTAGTATTAATAGTAGCAAGAGCCTTAGATAGCTCATAATGAGAAACTAAATCACCCTGCCTTAGTAAGGCTGAGGATTGAGTGAGGGACCCTCCCGTTTTATGAAGGGATATAGCTGATACATCAGCCTTACACTCCATCGCACTTAGAGGTCCATATTGATTAAAGCCAAAATGTGCGCCATGAGCCTCATCAACAAGCACAATCATATGCCTGGAATGCGCCTCGACAACAAGTCTTCTAAGGTCAAGAACTGCTCCAAAATAGGTGGGATTAATTACAAAAATAGCCTTCGCCTTAGGATTTTCATCCATCGCCTTAATATAGGCCTCAATTGAAGGCTGATTGGCAATTTCCAGATTATAATCATAATCAGGCTTAATAAAGATAGGCTTAGCTCCTGATAATACTAGGGCATTAATCGCTGATTTATGACAATTTCTTGGCATAATAATTTCATCATGAGCATGGCATACAGCCATAATCATCGCCATAATTCCTGAGCTTGTACCATTTATTAGAAAAAAGGCCTCATCTGCCTCACAAGCAGCGGATAAAAGCTCCTGGCTTCTTAAAATAACTCCTGAGGGATGATTTAAATTATCAAGTCCTCTTGGGGCGTTAACATCACATTTATAGGCCATTTGACCAACATAATCCTTAAAATCATTTTGAACATTTCCCATATGGTGTCCGGGCACATCAAATGGGGAAACATTATCACCAATATATTTTTTTAACGCATCTAAATATGGTGTTTCGTTTTGATCTAATTCTCTTCTATTCATTGAACACTTCTCCTTAAAAAAATAAAGGTATGAAACAATAAACGAATATTATCTCATACCTTATATTACATAGTAATTTTATCCTTTGATCTTTTCGATTTAATTATATTACAAAAAGAGTATTTTTCAATCATTTTTTGCTTAAAGCCAAGATTTATTTTTTTAAGCTAAAATTTAATTATTTTTCTTCCTTTTTTAAATAATTAAGGATTATTTTATTTATTTTTTAAGCATTAATAGCTGAAACAAATGCTTCAAGCTCAGAGGAATCAATTTGTGAATCATCACCATTAGAAATTAAGCCTGCAGCTCCAAGTGTAGATCCACTTTCCTTAACGTCAGACTCCCAGGTTCTCATCCACTCACCGTCTCCCCAGCCATATGAGCCAAATAAGAAGATTTTATGACCTGAAGCCTTAGCTAATATCTCATCACTTAAAGGTTTAAATTCATCAGCTAACTCTTCACTTCCCATCGCAGGACATCCTAAAACAATATTATCATATTCTAAAACATCATCTACAGTAACCTCATCGTAACTTACACATTTTGCATTTACTAGGCTTGCAATTTTTTTAGCCATAGATTCCGTATTACCTGTCATTGAATAATAAACAACTATATTTTTCATTATATCATCCTTTCCATTATTCCTTCTAAAGAAAAGCCTTTAGAAAGCATCTCTAATAAGTTATTTCTACAATTGGTAAACATTAAAAAAGTTTGAAGTTTCTTTTCTAAATCAGAGTAAACCTTCCAATAGCCCGTATATAAGCATTTTTTATCTTTATTTAAAAAGGCAATTGTATCATCTAAATCATATCCTAAAAAAACACCTATTTCATGAGGAAAATCACAAGATGTAGCAAGTCTCTTTTTAAGATATTTTATTAATGTGAAGATATTCTTTTTAGAAGGGTAGCCATTCTCAACAAGAAAATTTAAACTATCTGTATTTAATACCGCCTTTTTTAAAGCTTCAAGCTGAAATACCAATATAAGTATTCTCCCTTTTTTCTTAGATAAAACCATAAAATAATAATAAGGATTAAAAATTTTATTCAAATGTTTGATTTCATCTAAAATATTAGGATAATCTGCTAAAGATAAATTAATTAGATTAGAAGCCTTAATGCCTAAAATGGCTGGTCCACAATGAAATGCTAAAGTGTGTTCAAACTTTTTACTCATGTTACCTCCTTAGTTAGATTAAACTAACTATATTGTTAAAATTTAAGTTAGATATAACTAACTGTCTACATTATAATCCTATTCTATGAACTTGTCAATCAAAATATAAAAAATGTATCCAAATGGATACACTAGTTATTTACTTCTGACAAAAAGCTTAATTGCCGTTTTTTCACAATTATCAATCATAATATCAACAAAGCCAGGAACAAGACTTAAATCATGACCTGTCGGTGCAACATAGCCCCTTGCAATCGCAACAGCCTTTATTGCTTGATTTAATGCTCCTGCACCAATAGCTTGTATTTCAACCTCATCACGGGTTTTAAATAAATTAGCTAATGCTCCAGCTACTGATGCAGGATGTGATTTTGACGAAACCTTTATTATATTCATTATACAAATCCCCCATTCACTAGATTATATGATAGGATTTATATTTTAGACTAATTTTCGATATGAATTCGCTTAATTGATTTTTTATTTCCTAACTCTAATAAAACAGCGTTTATTTGCATACGGCCCTTTTCTACTCCTGCCGGTTCATATACACCAGTTCTAAAGCGAGAAATAATCTTATCTTTTTCATTTCCAATAACACCATCTCGAGGGCCTGTCATTCCTACATCAGAAATATAAAGTGTTCCCTTAGGTAAGATTCTTTCATCAGCTGTTGGTACATGTGTATGGGTGCCAAGTACAGCATCTACCTTTCCATCAAAATCAAATCCAAAAGCTATTTTTTCGGATGTAGCTTCTCCATGAAAATCAACAATAAAATAATCAGCCTCGACTTTATTTAAAATACGATCCATTGTCTTAAAAGGACAATCTAAAGCTGAATTTTGAAACGTTCTTCCCATTAAATTAACAACACAAATAGCTTTATCATTATATTTTAAAATTCGATATCCATAGCCCATCGTTGTAGGAATATTAGCTGGACGAACAATATTTGACTTATCAATAAAATTTCTAATATCTACGTTTGAAAACGTATGATTTCCCATTGTAAGCATATTAATTCCCATTTGCATTAGGCACTTATAATGAGTAAAGTGAAGTCCTTTACCATATGAGGTATTTTCAGCATTAGCAATGATTAAATTAACTTTATATTCTTCTTTAATTTTTTTTATATTATTTTCTAAAAAGCTGAGTCCTTCTTCTCCAAAAATATCACCTATAAACAAAATATTCATTTTATCACCACGCTTTAATAATATCACAAAGACAAAAAAAAATACACACCGAAGTGTGTATTAATATTACTTAGCTACATCTACAGCTCTTGTCTCACGAATAACAGTTACCTTAATCGTTCCTGGATATTGAAGCTTAGATTCAATTTGTTCCTTAATTTCATGAGCAACCTTAAATGACTGTAAATCATCAATTTCTTCAGGATTAACAATTACACGGATTTCACGACCTGCTTGAATAGCATATGATGATTGAACACCCTTAACGCTATTAGAAATATTTTCAAGATCTTCAAGACGCCTAGTATAATTTTCTAAAGAGTCAGAACGAGCACCAGGTCTTGCACTTGAAAGAGCATCAGCTGCGGCTACAAGTACGGCAATAACACTTTTAGGTGCAACATCCTCATGATGTGATGCAATCGCATCAATTACCTGAGGGGCCTCATGATATTTATTGGCAATCTCAACACCAATTTCTACATGACTTCCTTCAACCTCGTGGTCAACAGCCTTACCAATATCATGAAGCAAGCCTGCACGCTTAGCTAAAACCTCATTTTCACCAAGTTCAGCAGCTAATTTACCAGCAATAAAGCTTGTTTCTAGGGAATGCTGTAATACATTTTGACCATAACTAGTACGATAATACAAACGACCTAGTAATTTTACTAAATCTGGATGTACCTTACCAACACCAGCCTTAAAGACAGCCTCTTCACCCTTTTCACGAATGTTCATTTCCATTTCAGCACGGCATCTTTCAACAACCTCTTCAATACGAGCAGGATGAATTCTACCATCACTAACTAAAATTTCTAGTGACTTACGAGCAATCTCTCTTCTTATTGGATCAAAGCTTGAAATAACAACAGCATCAGGAGTATCATCAATAATTAAATCTGCTCCCGTCATTGTTTCAATAGTACGAATATTTCTTCCTTCACGACCAATAATACGCCCCTTCATTTCATCTGAAGGTAAGGCAACAGTCGCTACTGTTGTTTCACTAACTGTTTCACCTGCATATTTTTGAATTGCAACTGATAAAATATCCTTAGCCTTATTTTTAACCTCTAGTTTTGCTTTTTCTTCCTCTTCTTTTATATAACTTGCAATTTCAGAACTAACATCCTCATGAACCTTATTCATAATAAGCTCTTTAGCTTGCTCACGAGTTAAATTTGAAATTTCCTCAAGCTTAGTTTCCTGTTGTTTTAAAACTTCTTCCACTTTATTATTTAATTGTTCTAATTCCGTTTTTTTAGAATCTAATCGATTTTCTTTGTCATTTAAGATTTCCTCACGGCGGTCTAAATTAGAAGAACGGCGATCTAGCGTATCCTCACGAACATTTAATTTGTTTTCAAGTTCTACAACTACATCCTTACGTTCTTTAATATCGATCTCAGCATCACGCTTCATATCGCTTACGGTCTCTTTTGCCTCTTGTATCGATTCTTTCTTTAAACGTTCAGCTTCAATCTTTGCATCATCAACAATTTTTTGAGCCTCTGATTTTCGATCATCAAATTTCTTATCTCTAATATAAGTTTTTAATACAAAGCCAATTCCTACTCCTAAAATTAGTGCTAACAAAGTGGAGATGGCAATCCAAGTAACGCTTACATTAAGTAGCATAAAAACACCTCCAACATATTTTTTATTTTTTTTGAAAAGTTTTGAAAATTAACTAAAACCAAATAGTAGTTTGAAACTACTAATTCAATTATACATTGTAAAGCGCTTTTAGTCAATTAAGAATGTAAATATAATTTGATTGTAACATCTTAATAGTTTTTATTTTCTAACACAAAAGACGAGCTTAGAAAATCTAATTTAGTATTCTTTTTTATATTTTTTAGCTATTATCTAAAGATAGAATTACATCCTCCTTGAAAAATAAAAAATATGATCTATTTGAAGTTGAACATATTTTTTAACTTGTATTTAAATCGTTTAAAATAAAAAATAGAGAAACACAAAATTAAATTTGGTTTTATATTGCTTAATTTTAAGTTTTGTTATAAAATATTAGCATATTAGGTGAGTGATTTTATGAAAAAATTTAAAGCTAAAAGAATTCCCACTTTACTTGTTGTTGTTCCTCTTTGGATTTTAACAATGTTAGTAATTTTAGGAATATATATTATTATATCAGTATCTGGTGCGTCAATAAAGAAAACATTAACAACCGGATTAAGTATTTCTGATGGTCAAGAGCTCGGAAAAATAGTTAAAGCTAAGAAAAAAGCAAATGATGGTGTAAGACTTTCAGGTTCTTCTGTAAAAGCTAAGAATCTAACTTATTCTTATGCAGAACTAGATGGAATAAAGGTTGGTTTATACGCTAGTAATTATTATTTACCTTACAAGGAAAATGACACTGCTAATAATGGAAGTATTACTTTTTATGTTGGATTTAATAAAATCAATAAAAACAACAATATTGACCTAAAAATTACAAACTGTAATGTTATTGTAGCTGAAAAATGGCATAATTATGCCTCTTCAAAATCAAGTATTACAAGTAGTAGCTATTATTCAAATACTATCTTAAATTATTCGACAATGGCTTTCTACGACAGTACTAAATCAATAACTATATCAAAAGATCAAAAGTTTCCTAAAAGATATCTACTCGGAATGGTAAATGTTAAAAATCCGAATGTGTATGTACAATTACAATATACACTTGGAAAAAAATCAAAGTCATATATTGTTGAATTTAATTATGATTCATTCTTTATAAGTGGTCAAACTACAAATACTAAATAATTAATAACTGTACTTCGGTACAGTTTTTTTATTAACAATACATAATATTTAATTTTAAAAAAATAATCCTAGAAATCTAGGATTACATTTGAGCACGTACTTCTTCTTTAGTTGTATACTCAAGCTTAGTTTGGTACGTTGCCTCATAAATATTTTTCCAAATACGATAGTTTTCCTCAAGAAGATAATCCATATTATCACCTTGAGACACCCCTTCTTTAGGATAAATAGGTTTTTCAATATGTATAGTATATTCCTGTACCTTAAAACCATCGTCATCTACAATATTACTATCTTGCATCGTAATAAAGCATGGTACAATTGGTACATTACTTTTAACCGCAAAGCGATAAGCACCTTTTTTAAGAGGCTTAGGTTTACGGTAATTCCACCACATACTTTGTTCAGGATAAACTAACACTAAGTGTCCTTCTTTAAGTAAGGTATCAACACTTTTCATCATTTCACCCATAGCCTTAGGACTACTGCTTAAAGGTAATGTATAGCAATGTCTCATAAGGAAACCATAAAAGCCCGGAAAGCTTGTATAGTTAGCTTCCTTAATTACACGATAAAATCTTTTTTTCTTCCAGTTTGAAATACTTGCTTCATAAGCCATTTGAATAGCAAATGAATCATAGGCGTTAAAATGATTACAGGTCATTATGGCACCAGTTTTAAGTCCACTAAGATTTTCCGTACCAATAATATCCTTAACAATAATCTTTTTATCTTTAATCATCTTATTTAAGAATCTTCTTGCAATTTTATAAGCAGTATATGCATATACTCTACTACTAAGTCTTTTTCTTAAATAATCAACCTCACCTGCTTTTATAGTTTCACCAGGTGGGTCATTTTCAACATCCTCGTAAAAACGGCCTTCTTCTTCAAACTGTTTAATTTTATTTACTACCTCTAGGCGGCTACTATTTTTTTTGACTCTATCAACTTAAGATAATTATCCGGTCTTGCAATTTCTGCCTTAGCTAAACGCTCAAGATTAGCTGCTCCATCAAATGCCTTTTGACGATCATCATCAGTAAAGTTGTTAAGTACATCTAATGTTTCTTCATAAACACATGTCTTCTTTGCATATTTCCAAAAATATTCTTTATATCTTGCATCTTTAAAATGCCAAGGTTTACTCCACATAATAAAATGTAAAACATTGATTTCATCGTCGCGCCATTTAACCTCACCAAATACTTCTGTATTCCAAGAATTATGAATCCATTTAACATGATCCTTACATAAAAGATTTAAGTAATCCTCATCTTGAACAACTACAAAATTATAAACGCCAAGAAGCTTAATGAATGAATCAAGAATATGCACTTGTCTAAACTGTTTACAATTAATCAATAAGTGACCAGCATTAAAGTATTTATCCCTTTTAATACCAACAACCTGTTCAACATAATCACCGTAGGTATTTACCTGAAGCATTGCTTGTTCATTACATGCGCCAACATAATTATCACCTAAATCAGTATTATAGAATTTAGAAATATCACCAAGAACAATCGTATCACTATCAATATAAATAGCCTTATCAAGTTCAGGATACATTTCGGCAATAAATAACCTAAAATAAGTTGTTTTTGAATAATAATCTCTAATTGGTAGTTTTTCCTTGATTGAATCAAGATAGCTTGTAACATTAACAAATTCAACTGAAGCATTATCACAATTTAATGTATACGCTTTATTTTTCATTTCTTCACTTACATTGGTATTTAAAACCATAATTTTATAAAAATAATCTTTTGATGCATTTTCAATTAAAGACTTAGCACTGATTATTGTATACTTTACAAAATTATCATCACATGCATAAAAGATTGGAATTATCTTTTTCATTATATGTTCTCCTTACTTTTTTCGCTTATAAATTTCTTTTTCAAATAAATATACTCATATAAAATATCGTCAAATACATAATACTTAAATATTTTATGAACCTTACTAACATTCCACTGTTTAATATTAGCAGTATGGGGATATGGCAGCCAAAACAAACGCTTTGAAAAATGCCTTATAACCGTATGGGAATGCAAAAACTTTTGATCATTGAATTTTTGTGGCAGCATTTTTCTTTTAGTTGTACTTCTTAAAATGGCACTTTGATCAGCAAACGGCAAATGACGAAGTTTAATCAAATTACGTGCCTTCAAAAGTAGTCCCGTTTGTCTAATTTTTTTCATATTAAGCAATAATACCCCTGCATTAATATAATTAGGATTAATTAAATATTTACCATAATGATCTCTCGCAGCGGCATATTCATATTTTTCAATATCAATATCATATAAAAGCTTAATATCTCGATTAAACATAACATCAACATCCAAGTAAAGAATTTTATCAGGTATTTCTTGAATGATATCTGCAAATAATCTAAGTAAAGTATATGGTGAGCAATAGCATCCTTCATTTGGACATCCTGAAAATTCATTCATATAAATATCCTTAACATCAATTTTAACAACTTTGTTTGAAGGATTATATTCTTTAACAATTTGATTCAAAAACGCAGCCTCATCATCGTGAAGTTCTTCATATTTAGGATTTAAATGAGCAACATTCATCGTAAAGATATAAAATGTAAATGGCTCTAAAGTTTTGGTTCTTTTTAAAATGGAAAGCGTGGTTGTAATCATTCCATCAAAAACCTTATCATTACCACAAAATAATATATTAATCATTGTCATCTTCCTTTTTGATATATTTTACTAAAAAGGCGGTATTAAGTTCACTTCTTTTAACCATCTGGTTATAACATAAATCTCGAAGTTTCTTTCTAATTTCCTTAGCATTATCACCTTCAGGATAAAATGGACCATCTATATATGTAACAATAGTTGGTGTTTTACCATGATGCCTTTTTTGATAAGTATTTGTTAATGTAAAAACAGGCTTATTTAGAATTTGTGGATATCTAAATGATGCATCCTTAAAAGGTCTAATTTTTGTATAATAAGGCCAAATATGAGCCTCAGGATAAATCATAATAGCACATTTTTTCTTAATTCTATATTCAATACACTTAGTAAAATTTTTAGTTGCTTCTAAATTATCTGGAAGAGGAATCGCACCAATAGATGGAGTTATTTTACCTAAAATAGGCATTGAAACATTATTCGCATGAACAATAACATACGTATCCTTCCATTTATTAACTAAAGTAGGAATTAAAGCGTCTCCAATGTTGTGAGTATGATTACCGTAAATAAAATAACCAGTTTTTTTACATTGCTTCAAAGCACGTCTATTAACAACCTTATGATGATATTTAAGTTTCATATATATTATTGCCAAAGGATAGGCAACCATACGATACCAAAATAAATGAGTTAGCAACTTGAATGGTGATTTATGCAAATATTTATAATTTTCATCTATCGGCTTTGCTTTAATATTATCACCGGCAAATTCATCATTTAATTCATCGCTATAATATACAAGCTTTTCTTTCATAATCTCACCACCGAAGTCGATAATAATTATAGCATATTTTCTTTTATTTAGAAGAGAACTTAAATAGATTATTATTAGAAATTAAAAAAGCCATTTCTCCTCAAAAGAGAATTGGCTTAGATAAGACATTTTTTAATGTTAAAAAATCTATTGTTATCAATATGTTAAAACTTTTTTGCCCATAATCCATGAATATTACAGTATTCATATACACCAATAACATTTTCATTTTGGATTTCAAAATGAGCCTTTGGTTCATCATTTGGCATTAAAAATTGCTGATAAACTCCTTTGTTTGTTTCAAGAACAATAAACTCAATATAATGCTTTTCCTCCATAGGATGAATAACACTTCCAATTGTAACCTCAACTGTGTTTTCATTAATATTAACAACAGGAATATGCTTTTCTTTTGAAGCCTCAACTGTATTAGGAACAATCTCCATCATTCCATTTAGCTTATTTTTAGAAAACAAAATATTTGAATCAACTTTATAAAAATACATTATTAATCACCTCTACATTTAGAATACAATAAAACATATCATTTGTCTAATGGTTTGCTTATTCAAGAATTAAATTAGCAAAATCAAATTGACATATTGATAAATCTTCATAAGGAATTTTAATTGTAAGACTATGATATTTGTCTAAGAATTTTAGATAACCATCTGGCATTTTATCTAAATTAAGTTTAAGCAAAATTACTTCATCATCTTCCTGCTTAATAAGGGCATGATCATTTCCTGTTTTAATATAAATCGCATTAAATAGACCTAAATCACTATAAGGTTCATCAATGTAATCTACGCACTCGGCAATAACCTCTTGAGTATATAGTATTTTTAGAGCATTATTATTATAAGGATCCATAAAAATATAGATAATTCCCTCATTTGGAAGAGTTAATTTATTTTCAATTTCTTCCAAATTAATTTGCATTAAAAAATAATAATTTTCTAAATGCCTTTTTTTGATAAATCGCTTAGGAAAAATAGGACTGCCAAAAAGCTTTGTTTTAGTTAATTCATCGTCTTCTTCATATTCTTTTATTTCATCTAGTGTAAAATTCATATCTATCCATCCTTTAAAAAAATTATACTTTCTTTTATTAGAAAAAAATGCAATTAATTGTCATATATTTTATTTAACAAGGTTTAATACCTCATTAAGTACTTCTTCCTTCGTTTTTTCTTTAGTATCTACATGAATAGAGCTGACATTCTTAAAATGTTTTAATCGTTCTTTACTTCTAGGAATAACAATTAAAGGGCGCAAGCCTGCTTCAATATCACGCTCTAGTCTTTCAACAATTGTCTTTTCATCTGCTATAAGTGATATATTATAAAATTTTACTTTTTCCATAGGAAGTGCATCTGTAATTTCCTTTATAATGGCATTATCATATAAGATCCAGGTGAAAATAATTGTTTCATATGATTTAGATTCTATAAATCTTCTTAACATATCTTCTACATTTAAAATCACAATTTTTCTTGTTTCCTCATTTAAAATCCAAGGCTTAGTGTACCAACACCAATCACCATCAAGATATACGGCGCTGGGAAGTTTTGTCATTAAGGATTGAGCAAGAGTAGATTTTCCTACTCCCATCGTTCCACCAATAAAAATTAATTTTTTCATATATTTTAACCTTTCTAATATTACTATTCAAAAAAGGATTAATCGATTTTGATTAAGCCATTTTTAAGTAACATTATAATTGCTTGTGTACGTGATGTGACACCAAGCTTTCCAATAACATTAGATATATGATTACGGGCTGTTTTAGTAGAGATATTAAGCTTTTTAGCAATATCATCCGTTGTATATGACTGTACTAATAGTGTAAAAATCTCGTATTCCCGTTCGGTTAAAATTGAATTCATTTTTACCTCCCGCTCAATATATTATATGTTATTTATTATTTTTTGTTACTATCATTAATTTTGTTTAAGTGTTTAATTACCGCTTCTCTTAAATTTTCATTAATACCAATTTCCTTATATTCTAAAACAGTTCCGTTTTTCATTCCCTCAGCATTTAAAAACTTTTTTAGGATAGCTTCCTTTTTCTTAGGACCAATTCCTGGAATTCCGTCAAGCATTGAAGAAAAGAAACCCTTAGCCTTTTGACTTCTAAAAAAACTGATTGCAAAATCATGAACTGTTTGGGATATATTAATTAAAAGTAAATATAAATCACTGTTTTTATCTAATGGAATTTCCTCATCATTAAATACCATTGCACGTGCCTTGTGATGATCATCTTTTTCAATACCCATTACTGGAATAGTTAAATTAAGCAATTTTATAATTTCAAGAGCTGCATTAACTTGAATTTTACCACCATCCATAACGATTAAATCAGGCATAGGTGCATTTTCAAGCGATAATCTTAAATATCTACGATAAATAACTTCCTTCATTGACTCGTAATCATTGGCGCCTTTAACTGTTTTGATATGATATTTACGATAATCCTTAGGGCTTGGTCTACCATTTTTAAATACAACCATCGCTGAAACAGGATATTCACCAAAAAGGTTAGAATTATCAAAAGCTTCAATATGATATGGTGCTGGAATGTTTAAAATCCTTCCTAATTCTTCAACTGTATCAAGTTTCTTTAGCACTTTAGATTTATAGATGTTTTTCATATCCTTAAAATCCTTCTCGGCATTATTATTAGCCATATTTGCTAAATCAAGCTTAATTCCCTTTTGGGGAATAGTAATATTCTTACCTATGTTTTCTTTTAATAGTTCAACATCAACAGAAAATGTTGTAATAATTTCTGAGGGCTTAAAGCGATCATCAGTATAAAAATTAGCGATAAAATCAGTAATTGCAGTTTCATCATCCATAATATACGTAAAATTTGTATGATAGTTTTCCACAATTGAACCATTTCTTATGTAAAGAACATGAACTGATATTTCATCATCAGAAACATAAAAGCCAAAAACATCCTTACTTTTCAAATCATTTGTTGATATTATTTGTTTATTAGTCGTTGTTAAAATGTCGTTAATTAAATCACGATATGCTGCAGCTTTTTCAAAATCTAAAGCTGAGGAAGCCACATTCATTTCCTCTTCTAAATTTTTTACTACATATGAAGTATCACCATTTAAAAAAGAAATTACTTTTTTTGATGATTCTTCATAATCAACTTCACTATTAATACATGGCCCTAAACATTGATGAATGTGATAATATAAGCACTCCTTTTTAGGCATATTTTGACATTTTCTAAAAGGATAGATTTTATTTAATAAATCACAAGTCTTCCTAGCTGCATAAACATTAGGATAAGGTCCAAAAAAATGGCCTGCTTTTTTAGTTTTATGCTTTGTCCTTATAACCATTAATCGTGGATACTTTTCACTTGTAAGTAAAATATATGGATATGTTTTATCATCAGTTAGCATTATATTATATTTAGGATCATGCTGCTTAATTAAATTTATTTCCAAAACCAATGACTCCATCTCAGATTTTGTAATAATATAATCAAAATCTGCAATTTCTGATACTAGCTTTGTTGTTTTTAAATTATGAGCACCTCTAAAATAGGATCTAACACGATTTTTTAAGATTTTTGCCTTACCAACATATATAATTTTACCATTTTTATCCTTCATTAGATAACAACCAGGTTTATCCGGTAAAAGCTTTAGATGTTCTTTAAGTGTATCATTCATAATTTCACCACCTAAAAAAAATAAGCGCATAAACGCTTATTCTTTAAAATCACAATGAACCTTGTCCTCAAGAATTTCCTCAAGTGCTTGACCAACAGGCTTTGCACAAATTGAATCCTCTGCTGCACAATAATCCTCTTCTTCGATAATCTTTGCACGCTTAGCTGCAATATAAGCTAATTTATACTTTGAATCAACCTTATCAAGAAGCTTATCTACAGATGGATAACGCATACCTTCAGTATTTACTCTTTTTGCCATAATAAATCATCCTTTCAATTATTACAATCAGTTTCATTTTCAATCAATTCAAGATACTTATGAATTGAACGTTCTGTTTTAGCATGCTCAGCACGAATTATTGCCATAATACGATCAGCTGCATTTCGAACCTCATCATTAATTACAATATAATCATATTTAAACGCAAGCTTAAATTCACGATTTGCCTTATCAATTCTTTCCTTAATAACCTCTTCCGACTCTGTTCCACGTCTTTTTAAACGCTTATAAAGTGCAGCTTTTGATGGCGGTGCGAGGAAAATAAATACGGCATCCTTGCATTTTTCACGTACCTGTGCGGCACCCTCAACTTCAATTTCAAGAATTACCTCTTTTCCAAGATTTAATTGCTCATTAACCTTATCAAGGGGAGTACCATAATAGTTGCCAACAAATTCGGCATGTTCAAGGAACTTTCCTTCCTTAATTTTTTCTTCAAATTCTTCTCTTGAAACAAAGTAGTAATCCTTTCCTTCAACCTCACCAGGTCTTTTCTTTCTCGTTGTCATTGATACAGAATAAACAAAATTTTGTTCAGGCATTTCAAATAATGCCTTTCTAACTGTACCCTTTCCAACGCCAGAAGGTCCAGATAAGACGATAAGTAATCCTTTATCATTTAGCTTCATAGTTTAAACCTCATACTAATCCTAATAAATTCTATCATATTTTACTAATAAAAGCAAAGTAATAAACTTACTTTTTATTATTTTATTATATAATTTTTCATTCAAATAGTAAAGGAATATTTATCTTTTCAGCGATAAAAACGCTTTATTAATTTTTATTCTTATTATAAATTGAAAGAAGACCATCAAGAACAAGTACCTCGTTATAAACAATTTCATGCTTACATAAAGGAACAATAATTTTGGAAAGCCCTCCGGTCGCGATAATTTTAATATCATCATCCTTGATTTCTTCTTTAATTCTTGTAATCATTCCATCAACCTGAGATGCAGCTCCATATATAATTCCTGATTGCATACAAGAAATAGTATTATGGCCTAAAACATGATTAGGTGTTTGAAGTTCTATTGAAGGAAGTAATGCCGCATTATTTACTAAGGCCTTCATTGAAATAGATACACCGGGAGCTATTGCAACACCCATAAATGTATTTTTATTTTGATAAATATATTTTGTAGCCGTTCCCATATCCACAATAATTGATTTTTCAAAATAACGATAAGCACCTGCGACATCACAAATCATATCAGCACCAACGCTTTTAGGATCATCAGCTTGAAGCATAACACCTGTTTTTACACCAGGCCCCAAAATCATAGGTGTAATTTGATAATATTTAGTAAACATCTTATTTAGGGCTGAGGTTACAACTGGTACAACACTTGAAATCATTACATCATCAAAAGAATCATTAATTAATGTCTTTATTAAGATATAAAGCTCATCTGAACTTTTATCAAGAAATGTTTTAAGGCGCCAATTTTTCAAAATTGTATTGCCATCAGAAAGCCCAAACACTATATTTGAATTACCAACATCTACAAGTAAAACCATTTTTATTCCTCCTTTAATGCTTTATAAATTTAAAAATTTCATTCCAAACATCCACATCTTGTTTTGTCATCTTATCAAAATCAACATTTTTAAAATATTTAATTTTATCATCAAGTGACATATTCATTTCTTTTAATTTCTTATTAAAATCACTGAAAATTTTATTCATATAAGAAACCGCTTCTTTTATATAGTTAGGGTTATGTCCTTTACCATCTACCATTAAATATTTTATTTTTTTTACTAAATGTTTTTTCAAAAAATCAATTCCTGTTTTAGGATTAACCGTCTGGTCATCTTTCGAATGAATTACCATAATATTTCCTTTATAACATTCTAAAGAATTAAGTACCTCATCTATATTTTGATAGTAATAACCATTCAGTTCTTTTTCGTATGCTATAATTTTTTCCGGTTCTAAGGTCATAGCTTCCAGTAAATCAATTGCCAAAAATCCAGATATTGCAACTACATTTTTAATGTAGGGCTTATATTTTACAATATTTAGACTTGCAAATGCTCCTAAACTATGCCCAACCAGTGTTATATTTTTATATTTAGCATGTAAATAGTCTAAGACATAATCTAACGACTCAACTGCACCACTTAAACCTTTAATTTGAACTCCTGTACTTTTTCCAGTACCAATCATATCATAGGCAAAAACTTTAAAGCCTTTTGAAGCTAAAATTTCAATTTCTTTCATATAGCACAAATGTCCAGGTCCAATTCCATGAACAAAAACAATTAAATTATTTGTAGTTTCCTTATTATAATAATAAAAACCACCATTTATCACATCAATATTAACCTTAATATTACATTCATCATATTTAAGTCCTTTAAAGTCCTTATAACTAAAGTACTTTAAATAGGGCTCATAATCATATCTTTTAATTATACTTTTTTTATATTCTTCTAAATTAAGCATTATTTTCAGTGTTATTTTTACGATCTTTGTTATTCTCCTCAAATTGATAAAGACTAGAAGATTCAAGCTTTTCTTCTTTTTTCTTTCTAGCACGTTCCCTTTCAGCTTCTGTGAATACACCAAGATTTAATTGAGAATCACCTAAAATACAAATATGACATACTACTGGTGATAACACAATTGAAATACCAATTTCAATTAAAAATGAAATACTAAACAAACTTATTAAAATAGTTAATGCTTTTGACCATCCACCAAGAAGAGGTAAAAAGAACACAATTTCACCAATTCTAAATGTTAGTGAATTAGCAAGAGGTGCTATAATTGCTGCGATACACATTCCTAAATAAATATTATATCTTTTTAACCATTTATTCATCCATCCAGATGCTAAACCAGCAAGCATACCTTTGCCTAATACAACAATAACAGTACCAATCCAGCTGTATTGGAAAAATGTAGCACAAGTCGGATCAAAAATTAAAATATATAATCCCCAAAATCCTCCTGTTATACATCCTGCAACTGGTCCAAGTAAAATAGCTGAAATTGCAATTGGCACTAAAGCTAGTGCAGGTGAATACTCTCCAATTCTAATGTAGGTAGCGAACACCTGTAATACAATTGAAATTGCAATAAAGCTTGCAAGCAAAACTAATCTTAAAATTTGATTAGACTTTACCTTTCCGAATTTAATTTTCATATATAATTTTCCTCACTTTCTAGACCCATACGGGTTCCATAAGCCGATAACATTATACTACAAATCAAGAAACATGCAAGTTTTTTTAAAAACTATGCTATAATTAAGCTAAGTATAACTAAGGACGTGATTTTAATGGCTTTTGATGGCATTTTATTTTATAAGTTAGGTCTTGAGCTTAAGGCTCTTGAAACAGGCAAAATTAACAAAATACAGGAAGCATCTCAAAATGAATTTTTATTTACAATTAGACGAAATAAAGAAAACTATAAACTTCTTATTTCCCTTTCAGCTAATTATCCCCGTATTCACATTACAAACGAATCCTATGATTTTCCCAGAGAGCCCAAAAGCTTTACAATGTTATTAAGAAAGTACTTTGAAGGTAGTCAAATAATGGAAATTACAACCCATGAAACAGATCGTGTTATGGCTATAACTTGCTCAAAATATAATGATATGGGAGATTTTGAAAAGAAAACACTTATCATTGAAATATTAGGACGATATTCCAACTTAATTGTAGTTGAAGACTCTAAAATACTTGAAGCCTTCCATCATTTAGGAATTGGCGAGTTAAGAGTAATTCTTCCTAATGGAAACTATAATTATCCTGATACATTGGGAAAAATCAATCCTATGAACTTAAGCCTTGAAGATTTAGAAACGCTTGTAAGAACTAATAATTCACCTAAAGAGCTTTCATCTAAAATACTCGGCTTATCCCTTAAAACTGCTATTTTAGCTTTTGATAGTGAAAATCCTTCACAAAAGCTTTATGAGCTTATTCACGATAATACTCCATGTCTTTATTTTGATGGCAAGAAAAATGATATTACCTATTATAAGGTTGATGGTGGCACCTTCTTTCCTTCTTTTTCTAATCTTTTAGATGCGTATTTTAAAGAAGAAGCTTTAAAAGAACGAATTAAAGCCAAAACAGGGAATATTGAATCATTCATTGATAAACAGCTAACAAGAAATTTAAATAAAAAGCATAAGCTTGAAGATGAACTTCAAAAAGCGGATGAAGCAGATAAATATCGTCTTTATGGTGAGCTTTTAATTGCTAATAATTATCTTTCTGGTCACAAAAAAAATATTACTGTTTTAAATTATTACACCAATGAGAATGTTACCATTCCTCTTGATGAAAGATATGATATTATGGGTAATTCAAAGCTATATTTTAAAAAATATCAAAAATCAAAAAATGCTATTTCTCATATTAATGAGCAACTATCGATTATCGAAGAGGAGCTTGCTTATTTCAATATCCTTAAATCACAAATAAAAGTATGTGATCTTAAGGATGCCCTAGAAATTCAACAAGAGCTAATTGATAATCACTATATGATATTAAAAAGCAAACCCGAGAAATTACAAAAGACTAAAATAACGACCTATCTTCTTCCATCTGGTCACACAGTTTTAGTTGGTAAAAATAATATTCAAAATGATCTTGTAACCAATAAAATGGCGCGTCCTTCTGAACTATGGTTTCATGTTAAAGATATGCCAGGAAGTCATGTTTTATTACAATCTAGTGATGAAGCGACTGAAGAGGAAATTAGAACTTGTGCAAATCTTGCTGCTTATTTTTCAGAAGCCAGGAATTCATCATCAGTTCCTGTAAATTATACAAGAGCCAAAAACATAAAAAAAATACCAGGACATAAAAACTGTTTCGTATCGATAAAAGGAGAAAAAACAATCTTCATTGATCCTGATATTGAATTAATTAATAAATTAGAACTTAAAAAATAAATTCTTTAAGTTCTTTAAAGCTAGCGTCAAAGGTATTTAATACTGACGCTATTTTTTCTTTTTCATAATTACCACTTTTAAGCGATGCTAATATTGGTAAAAGCTCATCATATAATTGCTTAAAGCCTAAATTAAGCGTGATACCTTTTAAAGTATGAAGTAAGGCATAAAGCTTACTATTCATATAATCTTTAGCTGAAGCCTCTTCTTCAACTAAAGCTTTTTTAACCTTTAAATCAAAATCTGTATATTCTTCTAAAAAAGAACCTGCAACCTTCCTAAATAAACTATCTAAGCCTCCTAAATAGCTCATTGCAACTTTATAATCAAAATACTTTCCCATAATGACCTACTTTATAATATAACAATTTTTCTCTTTTTTAATCTTAGTATCATAAAATGCTTTCATACCACTTTCAAGAATTTTAGCATCATATACTCCAGCTGTTTCACAGGCTGAATGCATTGCAAGCTGAGCAAGCCCAATATCAACAGATGGTATTGACACCATTTGTGTCGAAATAGCTCCTAATGTTGATCCTCCTCTTACATCAGAACGATTTGTAAATTCTTGATATTTAATATTATTAAGTTCAAAAATTCTTTTTAAAACCGCACTAGACATTGCATCAGTAGTATAAGCTTGATTTGCATTATATTTAATAACAATGCCTTCATTCATATATACCTTATTTAATTTATCAGTCTTACCCAAATCATTAGGATGTACAGCATGAGCATTATCACATGATACTAATAACCCTCTTGCAATACTCTTATCAAGAGCATCATCTAAAGCACCTAAGGCCTTAAAGATACGAACCAAGTTTGTTGACATAAATCCTGATCCTGCACCTTGCTTGGTTCTTGAACCAACCTCTTCATTATCAAATGATACATATATATTTAATGCCTCATCATCGTTGCCATCTAAAAATCCTTTAAGTGTGAGGTACGCACTTTCAAGGTTATCAATTTGTGGTGCCATAAAATATTCCTTATTTGCGCCAATAATACTTCCCCGATAGCGATTATAAACCTGAAGGTCAAATGATAAAATATCATCCTCTCTAACCTTTAAATTAGCTGCTAACATTTTATTTAAATCAGCATCCTTATTACCTAAAAGAGGGATTAAATCAATTTGGGCATTATAATTTTTTCCACTATTAACCTCACGATTGAAATGAATACATTCGTTAGGAATCACAAGTAAATCCGAATCGAAATCTACTAGTGTTTCTAGAATTTTATCATTTTTCTTAATGTATGCACGTCCTGCAAGTGATAATGGACGGTCAAAAAATGATGAATAAATTGGACCTCCATATACCTCTACATTTAAAGAAGAATACTTATCTAAAATAAGCTTATTATTAGGCTTAACCTTAAGAGTTGGTGAATCGGTATGTGATGCTACAATCTTAAGATAAGTATCATTAATATCCTTAGGCGTTTTAAAAGCCATGATTGATGAACTATTTCTAATAATATAATATTTTTCTAAAGGATTAAGTTCATATGTTTCTTCCTCATTTAGTTCTTTAAATCCTTCTTTATCAAGCATTTCTTTTAGCTTTCTTACTGCATGATATTGTGTTTTAGCTGCTGCTAAAAAGTTTAATAAATCTTCCATATTATTCCTCCACTCTAGCTATGAAAACTTCTTCTAAGTTAACATAGCCAACAAAATATTTATTTTCATTTTCATTAAAATAGTAAACATCGATTTTATCATCAAGCAAAGCTTCATGTAAATAATCGATTTGCATACCTCTAATTCTAAAATTCTTAGATAATTTAACCATATTATAAATAATCTTAGGATAAATTGCATTATTCATATGTCCATTATGGTCAAGGTCATCATTCCTTACTCTATATGATTCAATAAATTCCTTTGTATGAGGAATATTGGTTCTTATTCTATCATAATCATCGAATAATGTTTTAGAATAAAGCTCACCATTATAATTTATATCTGATGCTCTATCAATTTTCCTTGTTTCATAATTTATGACAACCCATTTTGAAATCCCTTCACACACGATATCCCCACAAGTAGTTTCTATTTCATAATATCTGATAAAATCAGCCCTACCTCTTACTTTAGGCCAAGTTCTTAAGGTTATTTCCTCATTATATGGAATATTACCTTTTATTCTCATATATTGACTTCTAAGAACCCAAATTAAATTTTTCTTTTTTAAATTTTCATAGCCAATATTAAGCATTGCTGCATGATCTCCTGCCACATCTTGAAAAATATCAAACAATGAATGGATTTTAACTCTATCATACATATCATAATCAGACGTTCTTAATTTTTCTTTTATTTCATACTTTAGCATAATCTTCACCTTTTAAATTATAGCACAATAAATAAAGCTTGTAAAAAAGAAAACTACGTCATAAACAATGTTTACAACGTAGCTTTTCTTATTCAACGATTGTTACATTAGCTGCTTGTTGACCACGCTTACCATCAACAAGATCAAAAGTAACAGATTGACCTTCTACAAGATCCTTATGTCCTGGCATATTAATTGCTGAAAAATGAACGAATACATCATCATGTCCTTCAACAGAAATGAATCCATAGCCCTTTTCAGAATTAAACCATTTAACCTTACCTGTCATTTTAGGTTCCTCCTTTATCAAATTCATAACTAAAAACTAAGGAAGTGAACCAATCTAAAGATATAGCTTTAAATATCAAATTTCTTTTTCTTTGTTTTTTATTACTGATATAATTATACTTCTTTTTTATATTTTTTGCAATAAATTTCACAAAATAATCATTTACTTAAATTATTATTCCATTTAAATGGTCTATTTCGTGTTGAATTATTTGTGCTGTAAAGCCAGTATAAGTTTTTATTTTCATTTTCATTTCTAAATTTTCATATGATACTTTAATTTTTTTATATCTTATAGTATCCCTTACTCCTTCTAGACTTAAGCATCCTTCTTTTACTTTATAATACTCCTTTGAGTGCTCTATTATCTTAGGATTAAGCATTAAAACATAATCACCCTTATCTTCAAATACAATAATCGCTTTATTATAGCCAATCATATTCGCTGCCATTCCAACACACCCAGCTTTATTTTCAATTAAAGCTTCTTTAAGTTTTAGTGCTATATCTAAGTCTGATGCATTTGCAGTTTCAGCCTTTTGGCTTAAAAAAGAAATATCCTTATTAATTTTAATCATTTTTACCTTCTTTCGATACTTATTTTAGTAATAGTATCTAATACGTCTTCATTATCTTCTAAAAAGCTTCTAATATCCTCACAATTACCATAGTCTTTATATTTAACCGCATCTATAAATTTTTGAGGTACATTCTCTATATATAAATCACTCTCATTATTTGCAAGCATAAGTAAATATTTATCAACTTCATCTAACAAAGAGCTTTTAACTAGTCTTTCTATTGCACTTTTAGATGCTTTAAGATTTAATCTTTTTTCAAATGCTTCAAAACTTGCTTCAAAACATTCATCAGGATATTTTTCAATTCCTAATTTATTTACTAAATAAACCGGAATAGCATTAAAAAAAGCCCTTCCATCAAACTGTTCACATAAAATTTCCGTATTTTCTTTATATAGTCTTATAATTAATTCCATATAGCCTCCAATTTGATAAACATATTCAGTTATATTTTAAATCTTATTGCTCTCTTTTACAATAGCAATAATTTCATCACCATAATGAGCAATACTTTTTTCTCCCATTCCTTTTATCTTTTTAAGTTCATTTAAATTTTGAGGCTTTATCTTTGCGATTTCTTCTAAGGTAGCTTCACGAAGTACCTTAAACTTAGGACAACCAATTCTTAAAGCCTTTTTATCTCTGTAATCTAATAGCTTTTCAAATAAGGTTGTTGGTCTTAAAAGCCTATTTACAATATTATTCTCTTTAAACACTCTTATAAAATATTCCTCTTCCTTAAATAAATCACAAGAAATATTACTTAAGGTAAGCATAGGATATTCACCTTTCGTTCTTATTAAATAATTATCATTTAATAAACTTACAATTATTTCCTTTACATAATCAATATTTTTAATTTTATTATAATACCTAGAATACTCTAAATTATGTTTTTTTATTTTTTCGGTTTTAATTCCAGATAAAGCTTTAGCTATCGTATCAATTCCAAACCGTGCATCATAATGCCTTATAAATTCAATTACAAGCCTAGCATCTTTTATAGCATTAATATATTCATATGAATCAAGACAATTTGAGCAATTAGAACAAGATGATGAATGAATCTGACCAAAGTAATTAACTAAATATTGATGTAAACATTTATTAGTTGTTGCATAAGTAATAACATCATTTAATTTCTCTCTTTTTCTTTTCTTTAATTTTTTTATTTCATCACTTGATAGTTCTGTATTATCTTCAAGTTGATTAATAAAATATTCATTAATATATAAATCACTTTCATTATAAAGCAAAATACATACACCTCTTTTACCATCACGAGAGCACCTTCCTTGTTGTTGCGCTAAATCCTCGACTGATTCAGGGAGATCATAATTGATTACATAACGAATTGTTTTATGGTCAATTCCTAAACCAAATGAGTTTGTAGCTACCATTATCATTGTTTTACCCTCTAAAAACTCATTTTGATTTTTTCTTTTTACATCGTCTTCAAGACCACCATGATACATCGATACTTTAAATCCCTTTTCCTTAATAAACTGATATAAATGCTCAGTGTTTTTTCTTGTTAAAGTATAAATAATTCCTGCAACATCATTATGTTTAGCAATAAAATCAAATATAAACATTTTTTTATCCTTACATCTTATTGTTTCATAATAAAGCATAGGCCTATCAAAGCTTGATTTAAAGATTTTAGGATTAATATTTAATGCCTCTTTAATATCCTTTATAACTAAATCATCAGCTGTGGCTGTAAAGCATGAAATAATGGGTTTTTTTGCAATTTTTTTTATAAAATCAATAATTTTAAAATAGCTAGGTCTAAAATCATGACCCCACTGGCTTAGACAATGTGATTCATCAAGAACAAGTTGCGAAATATTACATTCTAATAATAATTTTTCATATTTTGGATTTAAAAGTCTTTCCGGTGAAAGATACAAAAACTTAAGTTTTTCTGCTTTTAAATCTTTAATAACATTTGATTCTTCATATTCATCCGTATTAGAGTTTATAGTACCTGCACATACTTTAATTTTTTTTAAATTTAATACCTGATCATTCATAAGCGATATTAAAGGAGAAATAACAAGAGTTAAACCATCAAGCATCAGCCCAGGAATTTGAAATGTCACGGATTTACCGCCTCCTGTTGCCATAACACAAATTGTATCATTACCTTCTAAGATTGAATCAATACATTCCTCTTGAATTCCTCTAAAATCATCATAGCCATAATATTCTTTTAATACATCATATTTATTCATTATATCACCTAAAATATAATGTAACATTTATTAGTTTTTATGTCAATAATGGCTTAGGTAAGGTGTTTTCTCAAAAAGCAGATGTTCTTTTATATATTAGCAATAAATTAAAGCTTTAAAGCTGCTTTTTTCTCAAAAAAAGCCTATTTTGCATAAAAATAAGCTTTTTTAAGGTAAATTATTTTTTTTTAATTAATAATGCATTTTTTTGCATTATAAAAAAAACTAGTCAATTATTAATTGAAACTAGTTTCTTATCATATGCTAATTATAATAAATATTAATAGCTCTTTTTATCATTTAAAGGACTAAGTACTATATGTCCTTCCTTTAGTGTTTTTCTTAAATCAATTATTCTTTGATTAGAAGAGCCTTTAAATATTAATGCAATATCTTTCTTATCTTCCTCAAAACGCCCATCAACTAAAACATCAATTAAACTAAGAAGCTCATTCGTAACTTCACAATTAGCCCTTGAAGTACCTAATATTTCTTTATCTAAAATAAAGCCTGAAAAAGCCCATATTGTTTTTTTGGGAAGTTCTTCTCTTACTCTTTTTAAAAAAGAGAGTAATCCTCTTTGATTTTCAGGCTCAAAGGGTTCACCACCTAAAATAGTAAGACCTTCTATGTAATCAGGTTTTAAAGCAGCAATTATTTCATCTTGAACATCACTTGAAAATTCTTTACCATAATTAAAATCCCAAGCAATTTCATTGAAGCATCCTTTGCAATGATGCTTGCATCCGGAAACAAAAAGAGAAACTCTTACACCTGGTCCATTAGCAATATCATATTTTTTTATATTTGCATATTTCATTATTATCACACCTTGATATTATATTAGCATAATAAAACCTTTTTTTCTAGGAATCATTTCATTTATTTTGATAATTCAATCTTAATTGACTTTATTTTTAATGTATCATCATATAAATATAATATTTTTCTTTTAAAGTCAATTACATAAGATATGTTATTTGCATATACATATATATCTTTTTCTATTTCCATCTTATATTCAGATTCTTCTATATAATATGTTCCTTTCCTCAAAACCAGCTTAAGCTTTAAGGATAAAGCATTATCTAAATAACACTTATGATTTTGCCAATCATTAGAATCATTTATCGTTACTATTACAACATCTAAGCCATCTTTAGATGCAAAGTTAACTAAAACTCTTTTTGAAGCTTTAGTATAACCTGTTTTACCAGCTATAAATCTTTCATCGGTTAACATAGATTTATCTTTATTCTTTAAATAAAAGGTAGTTCCTTCTTGTGACTTAATTCTTATTTCATGAGTACTTGCTATATTATAAAAATATTCATTTTTCATCGCATAGGCCATAAGACGAGCCATATCATAGGCAGTCGAATAATTTTCATTTTTCGAATCTAAGCCTGAAGGATTTTCAAAAACACTGTTTATTAAACCTAGTTCTTTACATTTATCATTCATAAGTTCAATGAATGCTTGGTAACCATCTTTATAGCTTCTTGCAAGTGCATTAGCACAGTCATTACCACTTCTAAGCATTAAGCCATATAATAATTCTATAACTGTAAAATGCTCATTTAATGTTAAATAAACCTTAGATCCTTCTATTTTAGTATCTTCCTCATTTATTTTTACAAGCTCATATAGTTCTCTATTTTCTATTGTAATAATAGCTGTAAGTATTTTTGTTGTAGACGCAATAAGTGATGGCTCATTATAGTTTTTACCATCAATTACTACTTCATTTTTCACATCATAGACAACATATGAACTTTCATTTTTAGCATATGAAATCATTGGTAATGTTAATAATAAAACTAATGCATTTAATAAAAATAAGCATTTTTTCAAAATATCACCAATAACAATATGCAATAAAATTAAGTTATATTATAAAAAACTCTAAATTTACATCTTATATAATAAATTAAAATTTTACCAAGTTATCTTTATGTGTCTATATATCTATACTAACATCATATGATATCAAAACTAAATATTTTTTTAAGATAAATATCTGTTTTTTTATATTAAGTTTATTTTTTTCATTGATAAATGATATAATTTTCAAATTTTATATACAATAATATAATAAAATTTATAATGATTGTTATCAAACAATAAAGCATAGTATAGTTTAAAGAAAATGAATTAATTTCGTTGTATCTTGAAAACATTTTAAGTTTTTTTACTTTGATTTTACTGCCATTATACTCTACTCTTTAAATTTTAATCTTTACATAAATCTTCCTGTTTTCCAATAGTTTTAAGATTAGATTCCAAAAACTTTATTTTTTAAGCTTAAAAAAGAGGATTTATTCATCCTCTTTACTTTCTTCAAATTGTTCAACCTCTTCTTCAGTTGCATCATCAACTGTAACCTTTACAGTTTCAATACGTCTATCATCAACCTCAACGATTTCAAGAACAATCTTTTTAGCATAATCCTCATATTCTCCGTTTTCATTTTGATCTGTAAAACAAGAAATATAAGTCATCTTATCGCCAATCTTAGGTAAATCCTCTTGTGATTCAAACATCCAAGTGGAAAGCTTTGATGCACCTTCGGGAGCTTCACCAAGACCAATTTCTTCAAACATATCGCTGACAAACATATCACCATCAACCATATATGTGTTATCATTTATTTTTGTTATTAATTTTTGCTTAACAGACCCCTCATCATGTTCGTCATAGATTTCACCAACGATTTCCTCAAGGGCATCTTCCATTGTTACAAGACCTAAGGTATCATTATATTCTCCTGATACAATAGCCATATGAGTTTTAGATTCCTGTAATGTTTTAATTAATGCATCTACAGTCATTTTTTTATTAACAAATAAAACATTACGCATCAACTGCTTAACATTCTTAAGTTCAATATTTTTAGCCATTGCTTCAAAGAAATCACGCTCATAAATAATACCAATAATATGATCCTTGTCTTCATGATAAACAGGAATACGAGAATATTGCTCACGGATAAAAATATTCTTAACTTCATCAATTGAAGTTGTATCTTCAATCGCTACCATATCTACACGAGGAACCATTATTTCCTCAACAGTACGATCATTTAAATCAAATACATTTTTAATATATTCATGCTCATCATCTTCAATTTCGCCATCCTCAACCATTGTATCAAGAATAGTTTCAAGTTCAGATTCATTAACCTGAGAATCGTTATTCTTTTTACCAGTGAAAATCTTTTGAATTCCCATAAAGATAATAGAAATAGGAAGTAGGATATAGCTTATTACATAAATAATTGGTGCTAAAAATAATACTAGCTTATCATTATATTTCTTTCCTATAGTTTTAGGAGTAATTTCACCAAAAATTAAAAGAACAATTGTAATAATAGCCGTTGAAATAAGCTCCAAATTACCAGTTCTAATAAAGCCCATAAAGAAGGTAAGAGCGAATGTAGATAGAGCCGTATTTACAATGTTATTGCCCACAAGTAATGTTGTAAGGGTACGATCAAAATGCTCAACACAAAATAGAGCCTTTTTGGCACCCGTTTTTCTTTCCTCAACATAATTTTTAATTTTCGCTTCTGAAACAGATGCGAAAACCGTTTCTGTCATTGAGAAAAAAGCTGAGAATAATACTAAAATAATTAATAACGCAAGTAATCCGCCATTAATAGTTAAAAAACTCACCGACGGAACTGAAAGTGATTGTACTGACGATTGTATGTCCAAAATATTTGCTATTTAAGCAATGCTTTTCTTATGGTTGTCAACACCAGAAAAGTATTTTAGCTTAAAATAGTTAATTCATCTCCTTATATATTATATTTTTTGACCTTAATTTTTCTACTATGCACGACCGGCATATTCACCAGTTTTAGTTGATACAATAATTTTTTCATCCTGTTCAATAAACATAGGAACCTTAACTAAAAAGCCACTTTCAAGGAAAGCGTCCTTTAAAGCATTAGTCTTAGTATCACCTCTTACAGCAGGATCACATTGAGTAACTATGCATTCTACCTTATCTGGTAGTTCAATAGTTAAAACTTCATTTTCATAAAGCATTACATCGCAATTCATTCCTTCCTGCAAGAAATTTTTTTCCCACTCAAGATGTGAGGTAGGAATTTCAATTTGTTCATATGTTTCATTATCCATAAATGTATATGTATCACCAGAATTAAAAATGTATTGCATATTACGTCTGTCAATTAAACAAAGCTTAAACTTTTGATCAGATCCCTTTAATGCGGTTTCAATACGAGCACCTGTACGAAGATCCTTCATTTTAACACGTACATACGCAACTTTATTTTGAAGTACATGCATGAATTCAATGATTTGGCATAGCTTACCATCATATTCAATGACTGTACCATTTTTTAAGTCATTTACGTTAACCATATTTTCCTCCAAATTACCTAAAAAAATATCATTATTTTAATTATAGCATATTAAAGTAATTTTGTAAATATTTGATAGCCTCAATATACCCTTGTTCCTTCATATTAGTAATTGTATATGAGCATACACTTCTAATAAAATTTACTTTTCTAAAGTCTTCTCTATTATCAACATCTGAAAGATGGACCTCAACCTTAGGTCCTGAAAAGATTTCAAGTGCATCATGGATAGCAATTGATGTATGAGTATACGCCCCCGCATTTATAATAATCGCATCATAATTAAGTTCTTGAATACGATCAATTATCGCACCTTCATGATTTGATTGAAAGAAAGAATACTCAAACATATTATACTCTTTCATCATATTATAAATATCATTTAAGGTTTTAGTCCCATAATGATCTTTATTTCTTCTTCCTAACATATTTAGATTGGGACCATTTATAACTAAAATTTGTTTTTTTTGCATAGCCTTGAAGTCTCCTTTTTAATATCCTTAATTGCTTTAGAAATTATTTGATTTTTAACTCTAAAGGTTTTAAAGCTATCATATTTTTGATGACGTCTTTTGTATAAATCCATCACTGAATTAGTTGCCATAAGTGGTCTTGAGGTATCATTAGCTAAACGATTATTTATTTCTTTTAAGGATGCATCAAGATATACAACAATCCCATTCATATAGCTTTTATTAATTTCTCTTTCAACAATTCCTCCACCACAGGAAATAACAACATTATCAAGACACATTAAACTCTTTAAAATTTCTGATTCAACATCCCTAAAATAAGCTTCACCATGCTCTTTAAAAATATTAGAAATATTTCCATATTTTCCTTCAATCAGCTTGTCAGTATCAATGAACTTATATTTAAGCTCATGTGCAAGCTCACGACCAATAGTTGACTTTCCACTTCCAGGAAGACCAATTAAATAATATTTCACGATAAAAACTCCTTTAGATCTTTATAAATAGTATCAATTGTTTCATTAATATTATCTAAATTAACCTCATAAAAATGGGTATCCATTTGTGTTCTAAACCAAGTCATTTGTCTTTTAGCAAGATGTCTTGAATTTTGTTTAATATTATCAGTTGCTGTTTCAAGTGTTATTTCTTTATTAAAGAAGGGAATAAGCTCCTTATAACCAATCGCATTAGGCGTAATTCCCTCTTTATATAGGCTAAATACCTCATATAAAAGCCCATTAGCAAACATTTCATCAACTCTATCATTAATTCTTTTATATAATAAATCTCTATCTGATATATTAAGATATACAATATAAGGTTCATAATAAGGTTCATTTTTTTTATTAAAATGCTCAATTGATTCATTTGATGATTCTTTAATTTCAATTGCCCGTAAAACGCGTTTACGGTTGTTCATATGTATTCTTGCTGTGTCAAATTCAGGATCAATCTTTAATAAATAATTAAAAAGCTCTTCATTAGAAAAATCCTTAAATCTTTCTTCAAGAGTATCATCACGTTTAGGAGCCTCAAACTCGTAATTATAAAGAACACTTTTTATATATAAGCCTGTTCCACCACAAATTATCATAGGCTTTTTGCTATTATCAATAATTTGACGTGCTCTATGTTGAAAGGTCATTACATCGTATTGCTCACAAGGTTGTAATTCATCAATTAAATAATGCTTAATACCTTGCATTTCTTTTGCTTTTGGCTTAGCACTACCAATATCAAGCTTTTTATATACAGCTACACTATCACCAGAAATAATTTCAGCATTTAACCTTTTAGCAAGCTCAATTGATATTTTTGTTTTCCCCACCGCCGTAGGTCCTACAATTGCTATTACGCGTTTCATTACATCACCCTCTTAAACATTTTTTCTAATTCAAGAGTTGTAATCTTGATAATAGTTGGTCTACCATGTGGGCAGGTATATGGATTCTTACATTTTCTTAAATTTTCAAGTAAAGTATCTATTTCTTCCTTTTTTATCGCATGATTAGCTTTAATTGAGGCCTTACAAGCAATCTCGGCTGCTAATCTATCACGATATTTTTCAATTGTAAATTGCTTATCACGATAGGCATTATATAAAATATTACGAAGGAAATCCTCACAATCATCAACATGAAGCCACATTGGATATTCCCTTACAAAGAAAGACGTTGGACTTGCTTGCTCAAGTTTAAAACCAAGTTCTTCAAAAGTAATTAGATTTTCCTTAATTGAAATCATTTCTGAGGCTGTAAATTCAAGATGAAGAGGGATTAGCATAAGTGATGAGGCATTTGTTGGATTTTTTAATACCTCAAGATAATACTCATAATTAATCCTTTCAGCCGCTGCATGCTGATCCATTAAATACATTCCTTCTTCATTTTGAAAAATTAAATATGTTCCATGAACTGAACCACAATACTCTAAATAAGGAATAATATTATCATCTTTTTTTGTTTCTTCTTTAGCCTCAGTTTTCTCTTCAGGCTTGATTTCATCTTTATAGGTATTGGCACTATTTAAAAGCTCATCAAGCTTTGAGGAAGCCTCTTTTAAATAATCATTTTCTTTAGTAATATCATCTTGATAACTAGAATTATTAATTTGAGGCCTTGAAACCTCTTCTTTAAAAATCACATCATTAAATATATTTTGCTTAGCATAGCTTTTAGGAGCATCTTCTATAGGCTTAATATCGGGAATCATTGATGCAGACTTTAAAAGCTCATTTGTTAATTTTTCAACTACTGAGGCCATTTCTTCTTCATTCGATATCTTAATCTGCATTTTAGTAGGATGTACATTAACATCAATCAAGGTTGGGTCAATAGTAATATTACATAAAGCAATCGGATATCTTCCTTCAGGAATATAAGTATGATATCCTTTAATAATAGCTTCAATAATTGGATTTGATTTAACATATCTATCATTAACAATGGTTGTAATTTCAAGCTTATTAGCTCTTGAAACAACTGATTTACAAATTGATAAATCAATCTTATAGCCATTTCCTTCGTAGTTTTTTCTTAACAAACCCTTTGCGACCTCAAGCCCATACAATTCACCAAAAATTCGAACCAAATCACCATTACCTAAGGTTTTATAAATTAAACGCTCATTATTTTTTAAAGTAAAGCTTATATTAGGATTAGCCAAAATATATTTAGATACTAAATAGGTAATACTTCCAAGCTCGGAAGGAAGACTTTTTAAATATTTAAGTCTAGCAGGCACATTATAAAAAAGACCTTCTACCTTTATTGTTGTTCCCTTTGACCGAGATGCAGGGGCTATATCCTCTAAGTGACCGCCCTTATAAATAACCTTTGTAGCTTCAGCACCATCAGATGTTAAAAGGGTGAATGTTGAAACAGAGGCAATGGAAGGAATCGCCTCACCTCTAAAGCCTAAGGTTTGGATTCTAAAAAGGTCATATTCATTTTTAATTTTAGATGTAGCATGGCGTGAAAAGCAAAGTTTTGCATCATCACGTGACATTCCACAGCCATCATCTTCAATAATTATTTCCTTTACACCACTATCAATTAGGGTAATAGATATATTTTTGGCACCTGCATCAATCGCATTTTCAACAAGCTCCTTTACAACTGAGGAAGGTCTTTCAACGACCTCTCCAGCTGCAATCATATTTGATAATCTTTCATCAAGTTGAACGATTCTTCCCATTATTTCACCTCTAATCTAATTTGTTTTTTTCTTTATATAGCCAATCAAGCGCTTCTCTTGGTGTTAATGAATCAATATCTAAAATTTCAAGAGCATGCTTCAAATTATAAGCTTTTTCTTCCTCTTGATTTTGAGGTTCTTCCTCATAGGCATCAAAATTAAATAAATCAAGGTTAACGCCTGATGTAGAATTATTTTCCTCAAGTGTTTCAAGAATCTTTTTAGATCTTTCAATTAAGCTTCTGGGAAGACCCGCTAAGGATGCAACATTAATACCATAAGATTTATCAGCACCACCGTCTAAAACCTTATGAAGGAAAACTACGCCACCCTTTGATTCTTTAGCATCAACATGAACATTCTTTAAATGCTTTAATGTCTTATCAAGTAAAACAAGCTCATGATAATGAGTTGAAAATAGCATTACACAGCCTATTTTTTCATGAACATACTCAATAATAGCTTGAGCAAGAGCCATACCATCATAGGTAGATGTACCTCTTCCAAGCTCATCAAATAAAATTAAGGAATCCTTAGTTGCATTCTTAATGGCAAAATTAGCCTCTAGCATTTCAACCATAAACGTAGATTGACCACTAATTAAATCATCAGATGCACCAATACGTGTAAATATAGCATCAAAAATCATAAGCGTTGCACTTTTAGCTGGTACAAAACAGCCTATCTGAGCCATTATTACAATAAGTGCTAGCATACGCATATAGGTTGACTTACCACTCATATTAGGACCCGTAATTAAAATTGTATTATAAGAATTAATAATTACATCATTTTTAACATACTCATCCTTTAAGAAGGTTTCAATAACCGGATGACGTCCCTCAACAATATTAACCTCACGCTTTAAAGACATTTCTGGTCTAACATAATTATATTTAACCGAAACCTCAGCGAAAGCAAGAAGACAATCAATTGTTGAAATTTTATCCGCAAGTTGTTGTAAGGATTTAGTAAAGCCTTGACATACATCTCTTATTTCAATAAATAAATCATATTCAAGCTTTTGAATTTTTTCAGTTGAGCCTACCACAATTTGTTCATATTTTTTAAGTTCAGGTGTAATAAAACGCTCAGCATTAGCTAAGGTTTGTTTACGCTCATAATGATCACTGTCAGTTAAATTTTGAAGAGCACCCTTAGATACCTCAATATAATATCCAAATACACGATTATATCCTACGTGCATAGTTTTAATACCGGTTCTTTCTCTTTCTTGAGCCTCAAATTTTAAAATCCAATCCTTTGAGGATCCTGAAATTTCTTTAAGTTCATCTAAATCTTTATTATACAAAGGCTTAATCATACCGCCTTCTTTAATTTGAAGAGGTGGGTCATCAACAAGTGCCTTATCTAAAAGATCATATAGTTTTTCGTGGGTATCAATGCCATTTGCAAATGATATAGCATCATCAGTACCTAGAGCCATAACATTCTTCTTAAAATTAGGAATATTAGCTAAACTTCTTCTTAACTGGACTAAATCTTTAGCATTCGCATTTCCAACCGAAATGCGGCCAATAATACGTTCAAGATCATAAACCGTTTTTAATGATTCTTTAATTTCTTCTTTAGCAACATAATTATTTATTAAAGCCTCAACATAATTATGACGCTTAATAATTTCATTTCGGTCAATTAAAGGCCTATCAATCCAAGTATGAAGCTTTCGACTTCCCATTGCTGTTTGGCACTTATCAAGTAACCATAAAAGCGATCCACTTTTTTGATTTTGACGTAGCGTTTCGGTAAGTTCAAGATTACGCTTAGAAAAAGGATCTAGGTGAAGGACCTGATTTGATGAATAAAACTTAATTGGTTGAAGATGATATAAATTATGTCTTTGTGTTTTAGAAATATAATTAATTAAAATACTGATACAAGGAATATCATCCTTAAATTTCTCTAAATTTAGGCCTTCTATCAAATATTTATAATCATCAATAAGGCTTGTATCATCACATCTTGAAATAACAATTTGATAATTATCGTGAAGTGTATTTAATATTTTAAGCTTTAAACTTGAAAGACAAATAACCTCTTTCGCATGAAGAGATAAAATTTCATTTGCTAAAGCTTCTTCATCTTCAATAGTAGTCAAATACATTTGTCCTGTTGAAACATCCGCATAAGCTAAAGTATATCTTGCATCTGTCTCATATATCGCAGCTAAGAAATTATTTTCTTTTTCATTTAAGCCGGCTTCGGTAATTGTACCAGGTGTAATAATTTTAACAACATCACGTTTAACAAGTCCTTTAGCCTGACTAGGATCTTCAACCTGTTCAACAATCGCCACCTTGTAGCCCTTTGAAATTAGCTTTTCAGCATAGCCTGAATAAGCATGAAAGGGAATACCGCACATCGGTACTCTTTCCTTATAGCCAGCATCCTTTCCTGTTAAAGCAATTTCAAGTTCTCGTGAGGCTATATACGCATCTTCAAAAAACATTTCATAAAAGTCACCAATACGGAAAAATACTATCGCATCAGGATAGTTTTCCTTGCATTCGATGTACTGTTGCATCATCGGTGTAAATTCACTTTTATCGACATCTTTCAAATTCATTTAAAACACCCATTTCTTTTTTAATCCCTTCAATTATAACACGATTTTCATTTTGAATAAATGATTAAACCTCAAAAAAAATGTTTTTTTGATAAAAAGCGAAAAATAAAAGAGTAGTTTTTATACCACTCTTCATTAAGTGCAAGTCATATCGCACTTATCATTTAGTTATAAATAATCAAATGTTTTTAAATCCACCATCATCACAACTAACTTCACCATCTATATAAAGCATCATCAGAGCATAAAAATTAACTTTCATTGTACTTTCAAACGCATTTATTGTTTTCTTCTATAGGTCCATATGAAACAATACCTGCATTGCTTAGAAATCGATATACTCAAATTCTTTATACGCTTCGTCTACCAATCTTTTTTGTCTTCTATAAAAATCTACAAATAACTACGTACTATTATACTGGCGATTCATTAAGGAATAAATGCATCAAATCGCAATCATAAAAAGTCTTGCCAATTTTTATATAACGATAAAATATACCAGTTTTTTTAAAGCCAAATTTTGTATAAAGAGACTTAGCACGTTCATTGTCGCTTCTTACAGTTAAATGTATACTATCAATATTAATTTTTTTAGCAAATTCAATTGCCTCCTTTATTAACATTGAACCAATACCTTTATGCCAATAATCTTTTTTTACTGATATACCTAATTCAGCATTATGCTTAAGTCTTTTCTTTGAAAATGAATTTAGATTAAGACAACCAACTATTTCTCCTTCATCGTCTGCTACTAAATATATACTATTATTTGATGAATTCATTTTATCTAAATAATCTTTCTCTTGCTCTAAAGTTAATCCTACACCTTGATTACCAAATGTTAAATTATCTGTTTCACCACCAATAATTTTACAATATTCTAAAATTGCTTTTGCATCGCTACCTTTAGCTTTTCTTATAATCATATTTTCACCACCATTTATTATGAAATTGTAACATAGCATCTTTTTTTAAAAACATTACTCTAATTATAAATTTATATTTCTTACAAAATATTTTGGTTCACTATTATAATATTTTTTTTTAAACAATAGTTTTTTTATATTAAATTAAATTTAATTTTGTAAAATTAAAAAACTAATAATCTCTTAATAAAACAAGTTTTAATACTAATCAAATTCTATAAAGCAAGCAGATATGTTACATTTTTATGCATTTTATATTAAAAAGGTCGTCTTAGCAACCTTCTTAATTCTTTCCTTTATTCTCGTCTAAATACAGCTTAATACCTTTAATTAATCTAGCAGTACCGTCAACAACATTTGCATAAGGCGTTGCAACATTCATTCTTAAAAAAGTACGCCCAGCATTACCGTATGAAGCGCCATCAGATAAATAAAGACCCGTATGCTTTCTAATATAATCCCTTAAAACTAAAGAATCATCACAAATTTGACTAATATCAATCCACATTAAATAGGTAGCATCTTGCTTAATAGGGTAAGCCTTAGTAGCTTTAAGCTTTGATATAACATATTCCTTATTCTTTTCAATATACTCTCTTAATTCTAAATTCCAATTATGACCATAATTAAAAGCTGCACACGCAGCACCAATAGCAAATGTATTAGGCTCCGCAATTTCATCATTGTTAAGGCCACGATTAACATAATGCCTTAGAGTATCATTTGGTATTATTAAAGCCGAGGTTTGAATACCTGCAATGTTAAAGGCTTTAGTAGGAGCGACAAGGGCAATGCCAATTTCTTTTGCTTTTGGTGATACACTAAGTAAAGGAATATAGCTTTTTTTAGGTGAGGTTATATCACAATGAATTTCATCACTAATAAGCTTTACATTATATTTAAAGCATAAATCAACTATTTTAGTAAGTTCATCACAAGACCAAATTTTACCAATAGGATTATGAGGATTACATAATATCATTAATGTTGTTTGCGGATCACTTAATTTTTCTTCTAAATCATTAAAATCAATATAATAGCTATGATTTTCATACTTTAAAGGTGACTCTAAAATATAACGCCCATTATTATAAATCGAATTAAAGAAAATATTATAAACAGGTGTTTGAATCAAGACCTTTTCAGCTGGTCTAGTTAATCTTCTTACAATACTTGAAATAGATGGCACAACACCCGTTGAGAAAATAAGCCAACTAGGATCTATTATAAAATTATGTTCCTTTTTCCACCAATTAATATAAGCCTCATAAAAATCATTAGGTATTATATTATAGCCATAAATACCATTTTCGGCTCTTTTTAAAATTGCTTCCTTGATTTCTGGTAATACCTCAAAATCCATATCAGCAACCCACATAGGAAGCTCATTTTTCTTTATATCCCATTTAAGCGATGCCGTTTTTCTTCTATCAATTATTTTGTCGAAGCTATACATTCTTTCACCTCATATTTACATGCATTCTTAGATGTTTTAATATTATCATCTAGTATTAACTTTCCAATTCCTAAAGAACGAATTATACCTCCATTTGGATTCTTAACTGAATCAATTTTAGAATTAATATCAGCATCAACAGTTGAATATTCAAATGCAAGTGTTACATTAAGCTTACAATTAACAAGCTTAAGATTTTCCATATAACAAAAGCCCTGTAATGATTCCATATTACAATTGATAAATGTTATATTTTTACTATTCCATCCTAAATATTCACCTATAATTGTTGAATCATAAACTGTTACATTTTCACAATTCCAAAACGAATCCTTAGAATTTAAAATGGCATTTTTAATTACAATATTTTTCCCACCATCGAAACAATAATTTCCATCAATTTTAATATTATTACACTCAATATTATGAGAGTTCATCGCAAAATAATCGCCTTTAATATAACAATCATGAAGGGTAATATCATGACAATTCCACATTGTTTCTAAAGCATTATTTAGCTTAACATTAAAAAGATTTATATATGAGCTTCTTCTAAATTGCTTAGGAGCATCAATAATTGAATCATTGATTGTAATATTATTTGTATACCAAATACCTGAACGAGCCGTTTCTTCAAAATATGAATTTAAAACCTTAACATTATTACAATACCATAAAGGATATTTCCAACCAAATTTAGAATTAATAACCTTAATATTTAATGATTCCTTTAATGGAGATTCACCATCATAAAAGTAACAATCAGATACCTCTAAATCTTCACTTTTAAATAAAGCTCTTTCTCCAGTTAATGCTTGATTATTTATCCTGTTCATAAAATCACTACCTTACCTCAATAATATCATTTAATACTTGTTTTAGCAAATATTTTACTACTATTATAACGCTTAAGTTAGCTTTAGTGTCAAGTAAAAAATTACCATTAAATTATCAATGGTAAATCATTATTTTTTTATTACGTCCTCATATACCTTAATAATATTTTCTACAAATATATTATCAGTATATTGGATGGTACTCTTCTTCGTATTTCTCTTAAGACTTAAAAGCTTATTCTTATCAGTTTCTAATTTTTTCATATAAGCAATTAATTCATTCTCCTTTTCATACGCAATACCATTATAGTCATTAATAAGCAAATTTAAAAGACAATCATCCTTTCTAACTAAAAGTGGAAGGCCTGATGCTAAAGCTTCAAGATAAGTTAAACCTTGTGTTTCCGATACGTAATCACACAAAAAAACATCTCCAAGTGCATAATAGCTACTTATATTTTTCCATTCAATAAAACCTGTAAAGATAACATTTTCTTTAAGTTCTAATTCTAAAGTAAGCTTCCTAAGCTTTGAAAGTTCTGGTCCATCACCAACAATTAGCAAGCGATTATTAGCATTTGCGACCTCCTTATACGCTGTAATAATATTTGAAATTCGCTTTTCTTCCGAAATTCTTCCTACAAAAAGATAAACAAATTTATCCTGAAGCTGGTATTTACTAACCAAAGAGGCTTGTCTTTTAGATTCTAAAAAAGCATCTAAATTAATTCCAGTAGGAATAATTCTTACATCTTCATTAATTCCTAGCTTATAATGATACCTTTGATCATATACCTTTTTAGTCGGTACTATTTCGATTAATGATTGCCTACTTACCGGGCGTAAAAAACGATTAACTAAAATATTATGCATCTTTTTGGGAAATAGACGCGTAAAAAATCCTGAAACATAACTTAAATATTCATCAAATAAAGTATGGAAAGTATGTACCATAGGAATATTAAGTTCTTTTGAGCATTTAATTGCAAGCCTTGCCATCGAAAATTCCGTTTGAACATGAATTACATCAAGGTTAAGCAAAGCTATTCTTTTTATATATTCTTTTTTAATATTAATAAAACGATAACCTCTAAGCTTTTTAAAAGGATAATGAAAGCCAGGAATATTAATAAAATATTCACCTTTAGCTTTTAATATTTCTAATTCTTCTTTTTTTATATTACGAAGATCTAAACTTGTAATTATATATACTATATGACCTCTAGCTCTTAGTCCATCAGCAAGTGTTTCAATTGATGTAACAACACCACTAACAGTCGGAAAATATTGGTCAGTAAAAATGCCAATACGCATAATATACCTCTTAAATTAATACTTCATCTATTTTAACAATAATATTTAGCAAATTATAAGATTTATTAATAAAGCATACTTACAAAAAGTGCACCTGTTATATAATTTTTGTAAAATAATGTACCATAATATATATTCATACTGGACAAATTATAATATGAAATAACAAAAAAGGCCATGAATATATTTTTTAGTAAATAAAATTGTTAAATTTAATTATTTTTCAAGATTAATAATTTTACTTCCACTTAATAAATCACCATAATGATTAATTGACATAACAAGCTTATTCTTAGATACCTCATCAATAACCTCAATAATTCTTTTAGCACTTAAAGAATCAATTTTAGCATTCATTTCATCAAGAAATAAAACCTTACTGTCAAGAATAATTGCTCGTGCAATATTAAATAGTGATAACTCACCGGTTGAATAATCAGTAACTACAAGAGGTGCATGAATATCATTTATGCGGTCAAGTCCAACCTGATGTAGGACCTTATAAACAGCATCATCACTAATATCATTACATAAGGTAATTTCATCCTTAATTGAACCACCAGAAAAGAAATAATCCTGATATACAATACCAAATACTTGACGTTTAAGCTCATCAGACATCAAATATGTAGGAATTCCATTAATTGTAACAGTACCCTTGGTTGGTTTAATTAAACCATAAGCAAGCTTAAACAAGGTTGTTTTTCCACTTCCACTCTTGCCCTTTAAAACAAGACGATCACTACCATTAAGAACTAAATTAAAGTTTTCAATAACGTTATTTTGGCCATCATATGAAAATGACACATCCTTAAATTCCAGCTTAATACTATCTAAATTAATATCATAATGCTTCTTTTTTTCATCCTCAGGTAGATTAAAGTATTCATTAATACGAAAAATCGCTGCCATCGACTTTTGAATTGTTTGAAGCTCCATACCAAGACTTTCAATCGGATTGAATAAATTTGTAATTAAATCAATTGAACTTACAAGCATACCAACGCTCATACCAAATAAGCTTATATCTGCACTTGAAAGACATATAATTAAAACAATTAAAATCATTTTTAAAATTTGCATTATAGGTGAAAATACTGCATCATAGGTATTAGCCTTTTGATTTGTCTTAAAATGATTTTTTAATACCTCATTATATTTTTCCTCAACATTTTCATAAATTCTAAATGATTTAATCGTAACAACATTATCAAGATTTTCAAGAACAAGATTGTTAACATTACCCTCTAAAGCACGATTGGCAGCCTGAGCTTTATACATTCTTTTTCTTATCCACATTGTAAATAAAACAATAATAGGAATTACAAGTAAGGTAATACCACCAAAAATTGGGGAGAATATAAAGATAGAAACTACAATACCAATCATTTTGAAGGCATCAATCGCCATTGAAATAACACCTGAGGTAATTAAAGTATTAATTTCTTCAACATCATTTGAAAAATATGCCTCAAGATTACCTGTATCTAGATGTGAAAATGTAATATATGATAGCTTATGAATCTTATTTAGCATTTCTATCCTAATTGTTTTTCCAACACCCTGAGATAAAATTACAAGTAAAACCTCTTTTAAGAAATTAATAAGACCTATTGCAATAAAAAGTAGCATATAAAAGATAGCATAATCTAAAAGTCGTTCTTTAACACCACTATTTAAATCATCAACAATAATCTTTAAAAGCTGAGATGGAGCAAGTGATAAAGCAGTAGCAGCTGCAATTACAAATAGCGTTAATATAAAGACATGACTATGCTTCTTAAAATAATTAAAAATGCAATTTAAAACACTCATCTTTTACCTCCTAGGATACTTAAAAAATCCTCGTTTTGAAGCAGCTCATCATAGGTACCAACAATATATGAATCATTAAATAAGAATATTATTTTATCCATTTGACTTAATATTTCTTTTTGATTATTAATAATTACCAAAATTGATTCTTGATAGTTATTTTGAATATTATTTAAAATATCCACACTCATTTTTATATCAATAGCATTAAAAGGATCATCTAATACAATTAGCTTAGGACTTCCATATAAGCATCTTGCAATTTGAAGACGCTTCTTTTGACCTCCAGATAGGTTTTCAGCCAAGTTTGATAAGACCTCATTTTCCTTAAGAGAAAATTCCTTCACATCATCATATAAATCTGCCATTTTAAGTTCATGCTCTACATCTTTATTTTCAAAAGCAATATTATATTTAATTGTATCATTAAAAATTTCAACCTCTGCAGGTGCATAGGAAATATAGTGATCAATTAAGCTATTTTTATTTTCCTTAAGCTCAAGGCCTAAAAGCTTAATACTTCCTTCATAATCATAAAGACCAGAAAGAGCACCACCAAGGGTTGATTTTCCACTATGAATCATTCCACAAATACCAATAGCCTCACCGCATTTAGCATCAAAGGAAATGTTATGAAGCATAAAGCTCTTATCATAACCAAATGTTAAATTAGATACTACAAGACGATTACCTTTTAATTTATAATCTCCATGCCTTGCCATTTCCTTCCTTTCAAGATAAGGCGAGCATCTTTTCCAAGAAACCTTAAAGTTAGTAGCCGCATTAAATACCTTACCAACCTTTGAGGCCTTATTAGCTACTAAAACATAGGTTGAAAGATAAGCTGAAAATGTACCTACAAGCCAAGTACCACTTGTAACCTTTATACCACAAAAGTAAATAACAAAAAATAAACCAATTAAAGCAATTGCCTGATAGGTTGGTTCAAGTGAGCCTTTAAATACCATTGACTTAATTGACTTTTTTTCAAGCTCATTTTGTGTTTTCTGATAGATTGCATCATACTTATGACACACACCAAAGCCACGATAATATAGTTCATTCTTTAAAGAATTTAAGGTAACATCCTTTGATTTTGAGAATGTCTTTTTATATTCAGAGGTTGATTTATATATAATCTTCTTCATCAAATTAGCAAAAACCATTGATAGCACTAAGAAAATGGTAATAACTAAAGTTGTTTTCCAATCCATAATCATTAAGCTTATAAGATAACCAAGCATAAGAATAATACTATCATATACTTCCGTTAATATCTTTCTTACACCTTCAGCACTATCCTTAATATCAGATAGATTTTTGTTCATAATATCGCCCTTTGACTCTGTTATAAAGGTTGATATATCATCAGTAATTAAATTTTTAAAGCTTACCCTACGCATTTGTAAAACCATTTTATTTGAAAAATCTCTTACATAATAACGCTTGAAATATCGATTTACCTGAATAAAAATAACAAATGTCAAAAAGGTAAGTGCAAATTTAATAATATATTTAACATCATCTTGAGCATTAAATGCATCAATTAATTTTCCTTGGACAATTGGTACTAAAGCCATTAAACTATTATAAATAACACCGGTTATGGAAGCTAAAATAAATGATTTTTTATTTAGCTTAAAATAAGTTCTAACTCGATCATAGCGTAAATTATCATTTTTACTTTTCATTAAAATTCCAGCCATTCTTTCTATACTTTTTAGATTCTAAATATACCTTTTCAACAAGATTTAGAAATTCTTTCTTTTCTTTATCAGTTAAAACCTCTAAGCATTTATCATAAAAGAAAACCTCTTCATTTACAACTTCATCCTTAAGCTTTAAGGCTTTATCAGTCGCAATTAGCATCTTCCTTCTTGAATCGGTAGGATCTGATTCAATCCTAACATATTCAAGCTCACTTAGCTTTTTACTCATTCTTGTAACTAAGCCCTTATCAACGTTAAGATAATTTGAAACCTCAGCAAATGATCTACTTTCACGCTTAGTAATAAATCTTAGCATCTCATATTCAGTTTCATTTAACTCCATACTTTTTTTATTAACAGAATTTTTATAAAGGTTCATATTTCTAACAACCTTCGTAATTTCTCTTACATCCACATTATCACTCCTTTAGTTGACTTGGCAACTACATTTTAGTACTAATAATTGACTTGTCAACTATTTTTGTAAAATTTAAAAAGGTAAGTTAAACACTTACACTTTCTTTAAGAAATCTTCATTTACTTCAATATCTAAATCCTCAATATCACTATCATCCTCTGGCTCACTATTAAATACAGTTACCTGCATTTTCGTTTCACCTAAAACCTCTGCTAGAATATCAAAGGATAAATCTATATCAATATGTCCATCATAAATTTTAGCATTAGTTGCTTGCGGACTCTTTAAGATCTTAATTAAAACATCATCAGAATGCTCAAGATAATCATCTACTATTTGTTTGGTTTTAATATCCTTTTTATAGCTTACCGTTTCCCTTAAAACATCTGTTTTAGTATTATTTGCAAGACTATACCAAATATTAATATCGAAGGTTCCTGTAACATATACAACATCTGATTCCTTATAGGCTTCATATTTATGGTTAATTATCCAACAGCCCAAAATTGAATATGGCTGTAAGGTTGTATCAATAGTATGGGACATACTAATACTTTTCTTACCCTTTGCAACAATCGCTTTTGTTACAATCTCTCTTACATTAGACAAAATAATCCCCTCCATTTATATTATATGAAGGGGATTTAAAAAATTGTTTAATTTTATCATTAAGTACGCACTATAAAGTGCTATAGTCACTTTTTGGATAATAAAAAAATCCATAGTGATACTAAGGATTAATCATTATTATTAAATTTAGAAATTGCTGATTTCAAGAATTAAGGGCGTATGATCCTGTCTTTGACCTGAATCTAGCATTGAAGATTTTAACGCTTTATCCTTAATTCTATCACTTAAAAGGAAGTAGTCAATTCTCCAGCCTGAGTTATTAATCTTACTGGTTTTAATACGCTGAGACCACCAAGAATAAATACCTTCAACATTTCCATTTAAATATCTAAAGCTATCCACAAAGCCTTTGGAAAGAAGATTTGAAAATCCTTCTCTTTCCTCATCGGTAAAGCCCGCTGATGTGTGGTTAGAGTCTGGATTAGCAAGATCAATTTCCTCATGAGCAACATTAAAGTCCCCACAAGCAATAACAGGCTTTTCTTTATCAAGGCTAGTTAAATAATTGGCGTAGCATTTATCCCATTCCTGTCTTTCCTTAAGCCTTTTAAGACCATCTCCAGCATTTGGTGTATAAACATTTACAAAATAAAAATACTTAAATTCGAGACATAGAAGTCTTCCTTCTAAATCCATGGTATCAGGAGCGCCAATTGAAGGCTTGGATACCTTAGCCTCATAGGAATTCTTATAAAGCACCATTGTTCCTGCATAGCTTTTTTTTGCAGGGAAGGCTGAGCTTACAAGCTCTATTTTATAATTAGGAAAATATGAAAGTAAAATCTCTCTTTGCTTATCGGTCAAACCCGCCTCAGGTAGCTTTGTTTCCTGAATCGCAATGATATCTGCGTCCTCCTGCTTAATCATTTCAAGCACATTTCTTGAAAGCTCTGATCTTGCAGATGTAGATGTAAGAGCTGCGTTAATTGAATCAATATTCCATGAAATAAATTTCATTATTCTTCACCTTTCTTAAGCCAATTTAATATTAGACTTTTTTTGTATTATAGCGTATTTTTCCCCTTTATAAAAGCCAAAAGCTTTTAAAACAGCTTATATTTTGACATTTTTTTAAATACGAAAAAAAGGAGCTCCTAACAATAATTTTTATTTTAGCAAAGCTCGATTTATACTACTTTTATAAAAAAACTATGAATATCAGCTTTTTAAAGCCAATTCTTCACAGTCATTTTTCTTACTTTAATTTCTTTAAATCCTCGGCAGTAATTTTACCATATGATGCAAATGTTACTATTTTTTTAATTGATATAAAAATGATATTGCAGCTATTTAAAACAAAAATTTTTATTAGTTTCGAAAAATTATTATATAGTTAAGCATCATTATTGCTGTTTTTATTAAAATATTCCACTTTTAATTCAAAAATCTATAAGAGTATCAAAATAAGAAGTATAACTTGAAGAACTTCTTTTATATCTATTAAATTTATCAGCAAACTCTAATATTATTGTTTTTCCTTTTACTTTAAAATTAACTTTTTCACAATAGTTTTCATTTATCACTGACTTTTAACTCTTGAGGAATATTTTACTTAATTGTTCTGATTTCACTTTCCAATTTTACAATGTAGTCCTCAGCAATATCTTTGAATAAGTCTATTTCATGTTCTGAACAGTCCAATTTAAAACTGATATCTTCTCAAAATGATAAATCAATTATTTAGAATATTATATAATTAGTCTAAAAAAATGTCCGCATACCCTAACCTATATAATAATACAATTTACAATTTAAAAAATTATTTTTAATTTTAGATTTAATTATTTCGCCTATTTTTTTCGTAATCACTCATAAAACGACAAACAATAATAATTAAGTATAATACTTCTATAATTAAGGTTAAAATACCTATAAAATAGAATGGAATACCTATACTAAATTCTAATATTAAACCAAGTGTAACACCAATCACTATAATAATACATATACCAATTATTTTATCCTTATATTCTGGTCTCATTTATAGCCCTCCTATAATCATCATTTATTTTTACTTTAGACACATAAGTTGTCATTTTCTTCGAAGTATCACTAGTAACATATTTTTTTCATCATTTGAAATATACGATTTGTTCAGCAATATCATTTTCAATTCTATTGGAACATTCATTAAGAATTCTTTAAACTTATATTGGCAATTCTTAACTATTCATCATCCACTACTTCAAACTTACTATATATTGTATCAGTACCTGAATTATTCTCAGCAATACTTGCTTTGTCAACCGTATTATATGACTTTGTTGAAATTATATCCATTTGCATTAATCTAGAATATTTATCATCAGTCATATTATAAATCTCACTTTCTGTGAAACCTAAATCAACTAATTTTTCATAATCGGCAACTTATCATTTTTAAACCATTCTTTTCTGTTAGGCACAACTAACCAAATATATTATAATCATTTTATTTCTAATGTCAAATAATATAGTTTATATTTTTTATATAGTCTCTAATTAACATTTCTAGATACGCAAATATTTATCTTTTTTTTCAATTTAAACTCATAATAGGTATCAACTTGCTCTTTATTTTCTATCAAAATATTATAAAATACTTATTCTTTCTTTTTACAAATTCGTCAGTTGAAATCACATTAAAAGTTTGCACTAAAGCACCTCTAAACGTTTAATCATCATACGTTCTTTAACTATATTATATTTTTTTAATGCCCTTTGTCTATTTTATTATAATAAGTCAAAAAAAGCCTACAAGAACTTAATCCTGTAAGTTTTTTAAAAAAATCTTCTTCAAAGAATTTTTTGATATCTTCATTAAAAATAATTGTTTGATTCTTTATTTCTTTTGGAATTTCAATATATCCCAAATCAACACATATATATGATGCCTTTTTATTCAAATAAGTCATTTTTATAAAATGATTCTTAATCCAAACCGGTGTAGAAAAAACTACACCAAGCTCTAAAATACAATTTTTTTATCATTATATTTAGTAATAAAATCATTATATCTTTTATATGCTTGATGCCAGCCTAAATCTTCAAAAAAATGATTGTCACATCTTAAATTTGTAGTCATATGTCTTCCACATAAAAGACATCTAGGAATTAAGCTTGAAGGTATTTTATTATCTTTAATACTGTTTATCATTTTAAAAATAATTTCTTTATTATCGTAAGTCTTATTATGGCAAGGAAGACTACATTGAAATAAGCCATAATCACCTTGCATATAAAATAATCTTTTTTTATCAAAGCCTGCAAGCTGAAATTGGTGTTCAACATTAGTTGTTATGACAAAATAATTTTTATCTTTAAACAATTCATATATTTTTTGATATGAAGGATTAGCGTCATTTTTATAACGATTTAAATAAATCATTTTAGACCAATAAGCCCATTTTTCTTCTAATGAATCAAAATCATGGAATCCTGCACTTTACATATCCTTATATCCATATTTATCATATATGTATTTAAAGTTATCCATAAATGTCTTTCCGCCATATTCAAATGAAGCAGCACTAGATAAGCCTGAACCTACTCCAATTAAAATAGCATCTGCTTCATCAATTATTTTCTTAAGGCGCAAATTCACTAAATAATCCTTCCTCTTTTACAATCCAAGAGCTTTGACTAGCAACTTTTATATTATCATTTTCTTTTAAAGTACCAATTAAAAAAGGTGAATTATCATCATGATTTTGATAATTACTTAAAACCATTTTACTATTTCCGTTTGCATAGCAATATTTACATAAATGCATACAGGAATTATAAGAACCTATATCATTTGAAAGCAAGCAAGCACAGTAGCCCCTTCTTGCTTGCATCTTACTTGTTGGCTTAAGCTTAACCCCAGCGGCTCTCTCATAGTCTTCAAGGCGCATACAGCCATCCACATCTATTCCATAATTTTTAAGCCACTTTTCTTTAGAACAAAGTCTTAATTCCATATTATATTTTTTAGCTATTTTTTGAAATTCTTTAGCAAGATAAACTTTATCATCATCAGATGCATCCTGAATTTCTGGATGATTTTTTTTAAGCTTATCATATAAATCAACAAAACCAAAAACAGCAAGTTTTGTATATCCTGCCAATCTTGATGCAATATACTCAAACGCCTTCAAATGTCTTTCTTTAGGATAATTAGGAGTAATTATAATTGGTGTAAAGCGCCAACCAACAGCGTATTTTCCAAGTCTTAAAGATAAAGTCTTAAAATCATCAATCACATCCAAAAGATAAGGAACATTAGGCTCTAAATCACGTCCATAGGTAGTAATTGTTACATACCAAAATTGCTTATATTTAGATAGCTCATCAATATATGGCAACATAGGTCTTGGATTTTTAGTGCAAAAGCCAATCACATCAACAACCTTAGGATCTAAGCTAAATTTAGTAACCAAATTAGGGTAATAGGGGTTTCTTACCAGTACATAGCCTTCCTTAATACGATTTATAAACCATTTTGCATAAAAAGCAGGAATATCTGTTCTTTGACCGGTATTAATAATCATACTTTTTTTCCTCCTTCTTATAAAGCAAATAATCTTTCATATCATAAGTAGAAAATATAACATTCAAATCAGGATGATCTTTTAAATAATTAAAAGCTGTCTTATAAGCAATACTCGAAGCTATATCCTTAGGAAAATTATATAGTCCTGTTGAAATACAAGGAAATGCAATTGTATTAACCAAGCCTTGAAGCCTCCTCTAAAGAGCTTAAATAACAATTTTTCAAATCTAATTTATCTTGCTCACTTAGCTTAATAACTTGAGGTCCTATGGTATGAAAAATATACTTAGCCTTTAAATTATAAGCATTAGTCACAATAAATTTACCATTTTCTTCTTCATAATTTTCGCCAATTTTCTTTAATAAATCTCTTCTTACCTCAAGACCAGCATAAGAATGAATAATATTATTTACACAGCTATGAAGAGGATAAAAACATCCAGTAATCTTTCATTACAAGCATTAACAATCGCATCAACAATTAGCTTGGTAATATCTCCTTGATAGATAAATATATTATTTTTATATTGAAAGTTTTTTGAGTCTTGAAGCTTATATTTATTGAGTTCACTTAAATAACCTCATCCTGTCTTATATAAAATTCATTTTCTAAATCATAAGGCATAGTGATATTCATTAAAGCTCTTAATGTATCAAAGGTATAAACACTAATAAATTTATCTATCTTATTATATTTAAGCAAGTAATCAATACACCATTTTAAATTATCCATTATTTACTTTCTTTTTTAGATGCTCTCCCCATAACTTCATAGCCTCAATTACAGGTTTTAAAGAAAGGCCTAGTGCTGTTAAGGAGTATTCTACCTTAGGAGGAACTACAGGATAAACCTCCCGATGAACTAAACCATCCGCTTTCATTTCTCTTAACTGCTGCGTAAGCATTTTTTGAGTAATAGGCGCTAATGATTTTTTTAATTCATTAAATCTTTTGGTACTCTCCATTAAATCTCTAATAATTAATATTTTCCATTTATCAGAAATAAAATTTAAGCAAGTTTGTACCGGACAATTAGGTAAATTATTATAATCAATCATATAAACCTCCATAGTATCTTTTATATACTACAGTATAACATATAATAGTTTAACTGTCAATTATTTCAATCTAAAACGGCATCTGTTTTGGTATAAGCATCTAAGGAATTTTGTTTAGTTTGAATACAAATAAAAGAAATTCCCATATCATTTGCTGCAAACATTTGTCTTTTAGCATTAGGTGATACCCTTATAAAGTCACCCTTTTTTAATAATACCTCTTCTTCATCAATTATCATTTTACCTTTTCCTTCAAAAATAAAATAAATTTCTTCATTTTCTTTATGATGATGAACAAAAGGAACACATGCACCAGCAGGGATGTTATTGATTGATACCTCAGCCCCTGTAAGTCCAAGCTTATCATGTAATTCTACTCTAGGCTCATTTGTCGCATTTAATATACAATAATTTTTCATTTTATAAATCCTCTTTCTGTATCTTTAATACAACTTTATTATAATTTATAATTTCAAAATTAAAAGTACGCACAATAAAGTGCCATAGTTACCTTTAAGAAACCATAAAAAATCCTTAGGATTAATCTAAGGACATTATCTATTTAAATAGCCACGACATTATCTTATCATCATGTGATACCTTGCCAATTCCTCCATGCTGATTAGTACCATTAAAATATGTGGCATCCTTTATATCTAATGTGGCTAGCTTAGATATTTCATCATCGGTTAAATTAATTTTCTTATATTCAAACACAATTTGATTATAGGTATTACTTATTCTTGAAGAGCCATAATACTCATCATTTTTGCCTATAACAAAATATATAGGAACTCTAGCATTGACAAGCTCACTAATTGTCCCGTCCCAAACAGACGCTACATGTAATGCTCTTTTAAATAATTCCGGGCGCAATGACATTACAAGGGACAAGGTTTCTCCACCACCAGAATAACCATCAATATATATATTTTCAATATTATAATTTTCTTTAAGATATGTAACAAGTGCAATCGTTTGATTTGCAGAAGTCTTGCCCCAATCATTTAACTGTAAAGCTACAATCATCATTTTATCATTATAATATAAAGCCTCAAAGACAAAATTCTCAGTTTTAAGATTAGCCCCAACGCCTTGAAAATATAGTCCATTATAGCCTGGAAGTGATACAAATAAATCTATTTTTTCATTATCATTTATTTGAGGGAAATATGAATTAAAGTGAATATCACCATAACTAGATTTTAAAACATTATCAAGAATAAATCCACGGTATGTATCATTACCCACTTTTAAATTTGAAGTTTCAATTAAAGGAGTTGGTGTTATAGGTAAACTACTGCTTTCTGTTATTTCTTTATTTTTAGTACAAGCACTCAAAAAGGTAATTATTATAACTAAAAATAACGTTCTAATTTTCCATTTCATTTAAAACCCTAATTCTGTAGTCCAACTAACAACTTCACTTTTTGAAGATGAAACAAGTGATCCTCTAATTGATAATGCCTTATCTTGTTTAAAATCACTATTAGGAAGAAGACTCTTAAGTGTTTCTAGACTTGAAGCCCCAGATGAGGAACCATTATGAGTATAAAACGGAATAACGGTTTTACCAGAAAAATCGTATTCCTCAACAAAACTCCAAACTGGCATAGGAAGATCATACCACCAAATAGGAAATCCTAAAATTATTAGTTCATAATTTGCAAAAATATCCTTATCAAGATGAGCTTTAAGAGCAGGTCTTATTTTACCATTAAGCTCACTTTGAGCTCTATTATAAACATCATCATTTGTATAAGGTATTTCTGGTACAATCCTAAAAATATCACCAGAAACCTCTTCTTCAATCATATTAGCAAGCTCCATCGTATTACCAGAGAATGAAAAGTAAGCAATCAAAGTTTTACTTCCACCATAATTTGTATCAAGCGGTTCATTATCGATTGCCACGTTTCTACTACACGATGTAATTAATAAAGAGATTAATATACCAAAGAAAATAAATATTCTTTTTAATTTCATTAAAACTTACTCCTTTCTCTTAAAATAAAAGCACGCGTAAATATTCCAATAATAATAAATAGCAATAACATACTAAAAATTTCCAAAATATCAACTATAAATAGATTTTTATAATAATTTTTAAAGCTTGTTATTAAAAATAATTCTTCATAAAATTTTCTTTTTACAATCATAACATATATACTAGTCATAATATTTAAAATTAATAAAGAATAGGCAATATTCATAATTACTTTATTAGCTTTATATCTTTTATATTTTTTCATTACTAATGATTCTAAATGAAGTCCTAAGTGAAAACCCATTAACACAAAAAGCCATGCGGTTGTAAATAAATGAAGACTTCTTCCTAAAGCTTTATTTTGAAAAGCACCTTTAAATATAACCCCTGATACCATTATAGAACTTATAAATGCTAATATTGTAAATAGTATTATTATAGAGTCTATAACCATATATAAAATTCTTAATTTACTATATTTACCTTTGAACAAATTTTTATACCATTTATAATTTAAAATATTGTGACCAAAAAGTAATATAAACATTCCTATTCCCATATATTCATGAATTATAACGGACATATTCCTTTGGCACATTAATAAAACTAAAATTATAATTAATGTAAAGTCAATAATTATTCTTAAATGTTTAAGCTTCATCTTATTTAATATTTAAATTCAAGCCATCAATCCAAGTTTCAATTTGCGAGCTAGTCGCTCTTGAAGAAAATCTTTGGCCTTGCATCCATGTTGCACCAAAAGCTAAGGCTTCATGCCTTCTTGTACTAAAGCCTGAAGATGAAGATGTTGCAAAAGGAACAATTGTTTTACCTGTAAAATCATTAAGTTTCAAAAAATCATCTACAACCCAGCTTAATTCTTGCCACCAAACAGGAGCTCCTAAAAAGACATAATCAGCCTCATCATAACCCTCAAAGCTTACCGTTTGAAGTTCAACATGACGATTGGAATCATTATGTTCCTTCACAACGCGACTATTTTGATTAGAATAATTCAAATCACTTGATGTATAAGGATTAACTGGCTCTAGTTCATAAATAGGAAGGTTTAAATAGCTGCTTATATTTAAAGCGACATTTTTTGTATTATTTGTAGCTGAAAAATAAACCACAATCGCGTTTTTAGAATTACTAGAATTGTTAGATGAACCTATAATAGAGCTACTTTCTGGTGGAATAACACTTGTGCTTTCACTTTCACTAGTTGAAGTGTTTAGACTTTCCTTACAGCTCGCAAAAAGGCTTAAAATGCCAAATGCTATAATAAATGAAATTGTCTTTTTCATTTTATCACCTCATATTTCTTCTTTTAATAATTAAATCTCCAAACCATTCAATCATTTTAGGATCTTGATGACTAAAGAATAATGATGTTTTAGTATCAAGCGTTAATATTTTAGCTAAATCATCATTATCAAGTTCAAATGAATCAATTGAAAAATTTTCAATCATTCTTTCCTTATGAATAGATTTTGCAAGAGATACAATATTTCTTTGATATAACCATCTTAAAATAACCTGTGCAACTGTTTTATTATGCTTTATGGCAATTTCATGTAAAACAGGATTATTAAACATATTATTTCTACCTTCTGCAAATGGTGCCCATGCCTCTAATACAACGCCATATTTATCAGCCCACTTTTGAGCTTCAATTTGTTGATTAAAAACATTAACCTCTATTTGATTTACCATCGGTTTAATTTTGGCAAACAAACATAAATCAATTAATCGATCAGGATAAAAATTAGAAACACCGATCGCTTTTACAAGATCCTCTTTATACAACTTTTCTAAATCACGATAAGCACCATAATAATCTGCTAGTGGTTGATGAAGTAAAATCAAATCCAAATATTTAACATTTAATTTCTTCATTGATTCAATAACAGAATTGTATGTTTTACCTTCACCATAATTATCAATCCAAACCTTAGTTGTAATAAATAGGTCTTCTCTTTTAATATTACATTCCTTAATAGCCTCACCAACTTCTTCTTCATTAAAATAAGATTGAGCTGTATCAATGTGTCTATACCCAGCTTTTAAAGCTGCAAGAACACTTGCCTTACAATCTTCCTTACTAACCTGATAAACACCATAACCTCTTGCAGGTACTTCATATCCGTTTGCTAATCTAATATTTTCCATTTCTTATTTCTCCTTTAAAATTTTAATATGCTCTAAAGCTGATTTATTAAATAAACCCTCAACCACATTAATTTCTGGATTTATTTTTTTAATATCATTTAAGCTATTAATCATATATTGCTTATCGTTTGTATAACTATTAGCGCATATTATAACTTTTCCTTTATATTTTTTCAGTTCTTTAACAAATGTTCCCACACACATAGGAATCGTATACCACCAAATAGGAAACATCAAAATAATTTCATCATACAAATTATAATTAATATCTAGTGGCTTAATTTCTGGTAAAATCCTTTTATCAATTTCTCCTTTAGCTTCAACATAAGCACATTCATGATAATCATTTGAATATGGTACTTCTCTTTCAATTCTTACAATATCACATTTTATCTCTGCCTTTATTTTAGAAACTAAATCTATGGTATTTCCTAACCAACTAAAATACGCAATTAATTTTTCCATACCATTACCTCCAATTAAAGTTTAACACAAATTCAATAATAACATTTATATCAATTAGTAAATGTAGTATAATTAAATCGAATAGTAAAGGAGGATTAAAATGATTGATATTAACCTTTTAGAATACCTTGTAACATTTCATAAGGAAGGATCTTTACTTAAAGCTAGTGAGTCTTTAAATCTATCTCAGCCATCATTATCAAAAGCTATGCAAAAACTTGAAGATGAATTAGACTTAAAAATATTTGATCGTAAAGCAAATAAAATAACTTTAAATCAAAACGGACTAGAATTACTTGACTATGCCAATGATATTCTTAAAATGAATGAACGGTTAGGAAAAAAAGCCAAAGAATTAAAAGAAAATGAAATGACCATGTCAATTGGCTATACTGCACCCGGACCAACCTACAAATATCCTAATTTATTTTTATCTAATACAAATACAAATAAAATAATATCAACCCTAAATACTGAAGATGAATTAATTAAAGGACTTATTAATAATAGTTATGATATAATTTTTATTAATCATGATATTAAAATTGATGGTTGTATAACAAAAAAACTATTTCAAGAACATCTTTATATTTCCGTACCACCTACACATTTTATTTGTGGAATGAAAGCTGGAGTTTCATGGTCTGATATTGATGGGCAATCATTTTTATTATTTTCTTATGTTGGTTATTGGGAGACAATTGTTAAAAATAATCTTAAAAGATCTAGATTTTTAAAAAATGACGATATTGAAGCCATGAAAGAAATCGCTGAATTTTCTTCAATTCCTTCCTTCTTAACTAACCTAACTATTAATCCTAATGGAGTAAAAAATAGAATTAATATTCCAATTATAAATGACTCAGCTTATCTTAACTTTTATGTTGTCGTAAAAGAAAAAAATAAAAAAATCTTAAATTTGATACACCAATAAAAAAAGCGATTAATTTCGCTTTTTATTATCTATTTTGCTTTTCAAAATCTAAAAAATACTTTTTTCTAAAAAGTCCACCTGCATAGCCAATTAGACTTCCATCACTTCCTATAACTCTATAACAAGGTACAATAATGGAAATAGGATTATGACCAACTGCTCCTCCAACTGCTTGAGCAGACATTTTTAATATATTTCTTTTTAATGCTACTTTTCTTGCAATATCGTTATATTTAATACAAAAAGAATAAGGTATTTCTAAAAGTATTTGCCAAACATCATACTGAAAATCAGTTCCAATTAAATGAAGGGGTTATGTAAAATCAGGCTTCCCATCTAAAAAAAAATTTGAAGCCAATGCTTCGCTTTCTTTATAATATTAGTTTCTTCTTCAACCTCATTTTTCAAATTAGAAGCAAAGCATTTTGCCCTTCAAACCGTAAACCATTTATGCCTATATCATCTGTAGCTGTTAAAATATTTCCAAGTGGGGATTAATATTGACTTCTGTATACCATATTTTCATCATTAAGCAATAAAAAAACATCCTCATATTCGAGAATGTTCTTTTAAATTACTTCATTAATTTTAAATCAGATGCATTGATTTTGCCATATCTTGCGGCTGTAGCTTTACCATTAGCAATTGTAACAACAATTCCTTCTACATCCTCACCAGCATCAATTTTAGCTTGAAGATCCTCTTTTGTTTTAATACCCTTTACACCAATAATTACACCTACACGGTAGCCGGCAACCTCTATAGTACCATTAATAGCCTCATCACCAAGCTTTTTCATTACTTCTTCATAAGTATAATTTTTCTTATCTTCAGCCTTTTCAACAATCTTATCAGCATAATCCTGTGTAACATTTGAACATGATGCAAGTGATACTACAACTGCTCCTGATGCAATAACAGCACCTAATGCTTTAAAAATCTTTTTCATAACTAATACCTCCAATATCCTATATCTATATTTTACCTTATATAATATTATTTTTAAACTACATTTATATAATTAATGTAAAAAAATTCCTCAAAAAGAGGAATTAATTTTCAAGTTCTTTATTAATTTTACTTGTGATATAATCAGTCATAATTTCTAAATCATTATATAAATAATCTAAAAGCTCTAAATATTCATTTACAAAAGGATATTTAGCAATTTCTTCATCAATTTCATCATATTGTCTCTTATAATCATTATATGTATTAGTAAGACCAATATGACGGGCAGCTACCATTTCCTTTGATATATGCTTCTTCTTATTTAGTAATGATTTAATTTCTTTATTTTCATCAATCATTCTTTCAAGCTCATGACATCTTTTTACAGACTCATCATTTTTTATATCAGTTAAAAGCTTTTCTTTATTATTCACAAAGTTCTCCAATTACAAACCATGATTTAGCTTCGGTAATTTTAACATTAACAAGCTTACCAACAAGAGACTTGTCATCTGACTTAAAATGACAAAGCTTAAGGTTTTTAGTATAACCACACATCATACCTTCACCATTCTTACTTTCGCCATCTACTAAAACCTCTTGAATAGTACCAACAAAGCGTTCATTACCCTTTAAGTAATAAGCATTAACCTTTTCATTTAAACGATATAGACGGTCTTTAGCAATATCCTCAGGAATTTGATCTTCGAACATAGCAGCTGGTGTTCCTTCACGAGGTGAATAAATAAAGGTATATGCTCCTTCATATTCAACCTCATCAACAAGCTTTAAGGTATTTTGGAATTGCTCTTCGGTTTCACCTGGGAATCCTACAATAATATCAGTTGTAATTGAAATACCAGGAATAGCACTCTTAAGCTTATGAATTAAGCCCATATAATGATCATGAGTATATTTACGATTCATACGACGTAAAACCTCATCATCACCTGATTGAACAGGTAGGTGAAGCTGAGGCATAACACTTGGACATTTAGCCATAGCTTCAATTGTCTTATCATCTAAATCACGAGGATGAGATGTTGTGTAACGAATTCTTGCAATACCTGTTTTATCAAGATCAACAAGTAAATCACCAAATGTATAGCCATCATTTTTATCCTTACCATAAGCATTAACATTTTGTCCTAAAAGGGTAATTTCCTTATAACCTTGCTTAACTAAATCATTTACCTCATTAATAATATCTTCCTTATCACGAGATCTTTCCTTACCTCTTGTGTATGGTACAATACAATAGGTACAAAATTCATCACAGCCATACATAATATTAACCCAAGCCTTATGCTGAGAAAGTCTAACCTTAGGTGCACCTTCAAGAATGCCTCCTTGCGTTGAAATAACTTCAATTACCTTACTCTTTTTCTCAATACATTCATCAATAAGCTTTGGTAAATTACCAATATTATGAGTACCAAAAATAAGATCAACAAAAGGATAGGTTTCCATTAGCTTATTAGAAGCATTTTCTTCTTGAGGCATACAGCCACAAATACCAATAATCATATCCTTCTTTTCATTTTTAACACCCTTAAGAAGGCCAAGAACTCCCCAAATTCTATTTTCAGCATTTTCACGAATCGCACAAGTATTTAAAATTACTACATCAGCCTTATAGGTATCCTCAGAATGAGTATAGCCTAAGCGCTCTAGAATACCAGAAATTACCTCACTATCAGCCTCGTTACCTTGACATCCATATGTAACAACACTATAGGTTTTTCCAGCACCAATACCATCATAGGCTTCTGCTAAAGTAAAGGCATTTCTTCTTGTTTCTTCTCTTTTTCTATTACGAGCTTCCTTTAAATCAGGAAGAGCATGTTTTAGTCTTTTCATAATATAAATCACCTTGTCTTAGTATACATTATTTTAATTTATTTTACAAGATAATTTTATTTTTGCCCAAATAAACTGGCCCTTTAAAATCTAAATTAGGTAACTAGCATTTAAAAAGTTGAGTAAACATCCATCTACATCACTCTGGAAGCAACTATAAAAAATACCAACACCTATTATTTTAGTGTTGATATTTTAACAATTAAATTTTACTTTAATATATTACCAAGTTCTTCTAAAGAAAGTCCCGTAGCCTTAGCAATAAATTCTTTAGTTTGCCCTAATGAATTCAAAGTCTTAGCTATTTCAATTGCTTTTGTATTTTCTCCTTCAGCTTTCCCCTTTTCAATACCCTTCTGTTCGGCTTCATATAATTGGCTATTTTGATCTAAAGCAAATATCTCCCTTGAAAAAGCTTCTGCTCTTAAGGCTCTATCTTTATT
>ULWV01017167.1_pt1 | contig 124526 bp, 119 predicted proteins | sample 1960651 | NCBI WGS metagenome assembly ULWV01 (sample SAMEA4835820, study PRJEB28245) | human gut metagenome | biome: gut microbiome; material: fecal sample | place: Denmark | collected 2008
TTTAAGTGTTTCGCAATTAACTATTAAAAATCAAATGATAATCTGATTAATGCAATATCTTCCCTTGCAATGGTCATTTCTTCTTCTTCGCCAATTTCAATTGTTACCGTATCTTCTGTATAGCTCTTTAAGATTCCTTCAAAATCTTTCTGATGGTTGATTGCTCTGTATAATTTTATCTCAATCTCTTTTCCGATGCTGCGCAAAAAATCCTTCTCCTTCTTCAAAGGTCTTCCAAGTCCCGGTGAACTCACTTCCAGAATATATGAATCATCAATAAAATCATCTGCATCCAGTTTATCGCCCAGAGCCCTGCTTATAACTTCACAGTCATCCACAGTAATCCCGCCTTCTTTGTCAATATAAACCCTGAGATAATAGTTTCCTGCTTCTTTTACATATTCAACATCCACAAGTTCAAATCCATTTTCTTCAATCAACGGCATTACAAGTGCTTCTGTTTTCTGTTCATAATCTTCTCTTTTCGACATGAATCATCTTCCTTCCTCCCTTACAGGGCTGCAGTTCATTTTCCTTCTGTTATTTCCTATATATCATGTCATAATACAAGGAAAAGACATCGCATAAATGCGATGTCTTAAAGCAGCTAATAGGGGAATCGAACCCCTGATTCCGCCGTGAGAGGGCGGCGTCTTAACCTCTTGACCAATTAGCCAGATATAAGCCTTTCTGTTCTTTCTGAACACTACTCTCTTATTATAACAGATTTTTTCTGAAATGCAAGTACTTTTTTCATTTTTTTACATTTTATTTTTTTACCGGATTTTAAACTGTTTTTACTATATAATACCACCCAGGATACCTGGGATTGCTTCCGGTAAAACCGCTTTGACAATCCCACCGTCATCCCGGCTGGTCATTTCGTGCAAATCATTGTTCCGGTTTGCACTACAGCATATACAGATAAACAACCGCAACCGATATCACAATCTGTATGATCGCAAAACGATAAACCGCCTGCGTATTGGACCAGTTCCATACCTTCCTCACATGGTCGTGCAGTGGAGTCCTGGTATTTGCAAGAATCTTTATCTTCAGAAATCTTAACAATGCAACCTTTACCAGTCCGAGACCTCCGTCCAGAATCAGAACCAGTGCCGCCAGCAGATAAAGGAACGGGCTTCGGCACTTTAATGCAGCAATCGCAATGACAAGTCCCATCGCTCTCGAACCGGCATCTCCCATCATAAGAATACTCGGTGTTGCATTAAACCAGAGATAACCCAGAATACAGGTTACAAATAACAGTACAAAATATCCAAATTCCATATCCGTTCCTGCCAGCTTCATTATAATATATAAGGTCAGCAGTGAAATAATGGATAATGTACCAGATAATCCATCGACACCATCGGAGCAGTTTGTTACATTGATGGATACCCATACAAGAATCACTGTAAGGAGTCCAAAAATCAGCGGTGGTATTTCGATTGTCTGGTTTGTCATGGCAAGATACACGGTCGTGGAATTGAAGTTCACAAATGTCACCGCAATCATTACCGCAATCAGGAAATCAAGCAGTCCTTTCTTGTATTCTCCCCACGGAGTTTTCGCACAGTCATCCAGGAATCCGGTCATCATGGCTGCCGTAATAAGAACCAGATAAATCAGGTTCTCCCTTGTAATATCTCCAAACAAAAGGCTTACTCCCAAGAATACCAGTACAAATATAAAGCCGGCACCTCTTGGTTTCCCTGCCGAAAGTTTTCCATCGTGTGCATATGCTCTTCCTGCATCTTTCGGCAATAATCCGCTGCATTTCACCATGAATATACAGGTCAGAAAAAACGCAGCCATAATTCCGATAAACGACACCACATCCTGCTCAATGCCGCTCATAAAATAATTTATCATCCGTCTTACCTTCTTCTATCATTATATTTTATTTTCATAAACAGTTTTTTCCTGTTCATACTGATTCTTGATATCTTTTGCAGACAACGACTGGTTTACAATCCGAAAATCCGCCACATATCCGTTAATGCTTGGCTGGAAAATATCGCCGCCTATCGTAACTCTTCCCGGATTTTTTAACGGCATAATATCATTCTTATATCCCGTAAGCAGTCCATTGATAAAGATTGCCGATGAATGATTCTTTGCATTATACACAGCAGCAATATGTGTCCATCCGGACATCTCTTTCTCCGTGCTGATTGCATCATAAAATCCTGCAGCATCCATTTTATCCATGACACGCATCAGACTCATGCCATTCCATGCCTTCGGCATAATACTTACGAATCCATTTTCAAAATCCGCATAAAAAAGACTTGACCAGAGATTAACCTTTTGCTCATAAAACCAGGCAGATACGGTAAAATCATTTGCCAGCAGATTTCCTGTAGACAATTCTACCATCTCATGTCCGGCAAGCCCGCCTGGAAGATGAAGCACTTTTCTTCTCGGAACAACATTTTCCGCAAACTCCAGGAAAGCTCCGTTTGCATTCGCCGTATAATCCGGATTATCTGCCTCATACGTCCCATCAAACGAGAAATATACGGAATGAACTTCCGGAATGGAGTGCTCTTTTATATATTCTGCCAGCTGCTTTCCATCCAGTGGAACGGAATAGAAATTACCCTGAATCACATCACAGCCGGATTTGCACAGGAATGCATTCTGCTCCTCTGTTTCCACGCCCAGCGATGTGATGGATTTATGCAGTTTCTTTGCAATATCTATAATACCATTCAGAATTACTTCTTCATTTTTTGCAAAGATATTATTTTTAATAAACACTTTATCCAGTTTTATCGACTCAACCGGTATTTTATCCAGTATATTCAGGGAAGAATAGCCAAGTCCAAACGAATCCATCACAACACCGATACCCATTTCTTTTAACCGGTTACAGAATTCAATCGCTTTGTCTATCTGCTCGATAAATACTTTTTCCCGTATTTCAAACAGAACATATTCTGTGGAAATTCCGTATTTGTCAAGAAGCTTTTGCAAATCATCAAAAAACTCCTCCTGCTCAATATGTTTTCCTGAAAGGTTAATAGAAACAGGAACTACTTTTCTTTTCGCATGAATCTGTGATTTGATATATGCAAATACCTTATTCATCACATAATAGTCCAGTCCAATCAGTTTATTCGCCTCATCAAGTGTATCGACATATTCATCCGGCATAAGAACAGTGCCATCTTCCTTTACCCATCTTGACAAAGCCTCTGCAGCTATAATCACTTTTGAAATACTGTCAATCTGCGGCTGGTAAACAATCTTAAACTCTCCACAGCACAGTGCATCTGGAAATTCATCAAGAAGCAGCATCTTCTTTCTCTGATTTTCAAACATCTCATCATCAAACCAGACACATCTTCCATCCGCATTTTCCTTCGCAAGCTTTGCCGCATAATTTGCATTTGTGATGCAGGTATCATACTTATGATCCGTTCCATCTACAATACAGATTCCACAGTTAATATAGTAGTTATTGGAATGAAGCATCTTTTGAATCTCCTGATTTGCCCATGTCAGATGTTCATTAATTGCTTCCACAATCTTTTCATTCTCTGTTTCTGCCGAAATAGTATGAACCGCAATAAGGTTATCTCCATGAATCCGGCTTGCAAACAGGATATGTTCACTATTGCCGCAGGTAAGATCCACAAACTTCTTCAATACCCGGTCACCCATTTCATAACCATGCGCCTCATTGACATATTTGAAATGTGCAATATCCATATGGATATAAATCAGCTTGGTCGAGCTTCCAAAGGAATAGATTATTTCATCCAGCTTCTTTGTAAATGCCGAATACTTATACAGACCGGTAAGTGTATCCCGTTCTACAATCTGTTTCAGATGGTAATCCGTACTGACAAAAGAACCCTCTTTCGCTTTGTATACAGAAAAAATTCTTTCAAATGATTTTAAAACCTTCAGTTCTTTCTGGGAATATCCTCTTTCCCTGGAACAGTCTATGAAAGATATCATTCCGGTAAAGCAGTTATTACTGCTCACAGACACAAGCACACCTGATTTTACCGCATCCGGTGACTTGAATATATCTGCCTCATTCTTCCGGGCTTCCGACTTCTTATAAACATATACCTCATTATTGCAATGATTCTTCATCCGGACCCATTCCGCCTCGTCATAATCCATTTCTTTTCCGAGTACGGATGCAATATTGGGTGATGCAATCTCATAAGTACAGGTCAGACATTTTTCTTTCGTTTCCGGCTCAAAAATACGGATTGCAGAAAAACTGAATTTGTCCTGAATCTTATGAAGAATAAGGTTTACCGCACTGCTGGTATCCCTTGTTTCCTCAAGCATACGGAATGCCAGTTCATTCAGTTCAAAATAGAACGTATCCATCTCTTCATTTACTTCTTCATCCTCGTTTGCAAGTTCCCTTGTTCTGGCTGCCACACGATGATGCTTCTGCATATCTTCATTATCTTTATCAAAAAAGGAATATCCGTTCTTTCCTTTGTTTTTTGTATAATAAAGTGCATGATCAGCTTTTTTGAACAGCTCATTATAGCCGGTACAATCATCCGGTGCAATCGCAATCCCGACACTTGCTGATATCTTTACCTGTTCATTCTCACCGGTATAAATGTTGCATACCGTATCACAGATCGCCTCAACTTTTTTCCGTATAATATTTTTATCCGTCAGTCCTTCCAAAAAGACGATAAATTCATCGCCGCCTATTCTGCCCACGATATCCTCAGTGCGAAAAACGCTCTTCAGCCCATTGGCAACACTGACAATGACTTCATCCCCAAAAAGATGTCCCATGGTATCATTTACGGACTTAAAATTATCTATATCAACAATAATCAGTGTTCCTTTTCCATTTTTCTCCAGTGACTCACGAATCATCTTTGTGGAATAGGCTTTGTTAATTAATTTTGTAAGAGAATCTTTTCTGGCTTCTTCATATAATTTCAGGTTTTCACCAACATGTTCATCCATCTGCCGGAAAGCACCGACATATGCGTTCTTCTCCGGCACGTATTTGAAATAGAATGTAACCCACACAGTTTCTTCATCCGTCGGGTATCTCTTAATTTTGATTTCCTCTATAATTTCGGTTTCCACTTCCGTAATTTTCCGAAAAATTTCATTTACCGCTTCATGGGACATGGCATCCGCATTTTCATAGAGCAAACGTTTCCAATCTTCCATTGTATTAATCTTTGTCAGTCCCTGTTCGTCCAGTTGATATAAAGTGCACCGATCGGACTCAGGAATGTATACAAATGCCCTGTCCATCATCATATCCGCCATTATATCGAACAATTCCTGCCTGTTCAACAATTCCCTCATAACAACAAATTCCTTCCTCATTGCTTCTCCTGAAATCTCTTTTTCACGAATTTTAAACATCCGTTTCTAGTTTACACCATTTTAACAGAATAATCAAGAAAAGTCTGCCATTTTATTACTGAATTATCTTCTTTGGACATTTTGAAGCACAGAGCCCACAGTTCACACATACATCATAATCAATCTTTGCAAGAAAATCATTCACTTTTACAGCCTCCTTCGGACATGCCTTCACACACAGGGAACATCCGATACAGCCCGTTTTACATACTTTGTTTACTTCCACACCTTTATCTTTGGAATTACATCTTACATGATATTTGCTGTCATATGGAATAAGTTCGATCAGTCCCTTCGGACATGCCTTCACACATTTCCCACATGCAACACATTTTTCCCTGTCAACAACTGCAATTCCATTTTCAATGGAAATCGCCCCATATTCACATGCACGCAGACAGTCACCATAGCCCATACATCCGTACTGGCACTGTTTTGGTCCTCCACTTACATAAGAAGCCTCCTTGCAGGACATATTACCTGTATACTCATATTTGTTTCCTGCTTTTTCACAGTCACCGGCACATTTGATAAAAGCGGTCTTCCGTACCGTTTCTACTTCTACACCTAAAATTTCTGCCATTTTTGCAGCAACCGCCGCACCACCTACCGGGCAGGAATTTGCCGGCGCTGTTCCATCTGCAATCGCCTGTGCCAGTGCATCACAGCCTGCATAACCGCAGCCTCCGCAGTTACTTCCCGGAAGTGCCTCACGAATCGCCACTGCTTTCTCGTCCACTTCTACTGCAAATTTCTTTCCGGCAATTCCCAGCAGGACACCGATTACGATTCCTGCGCCACCTACTACCAGACATGCGATTAATATTCCGGTTATATTCATAAATGAACCTCCTTCGTCAAGTTTAAATCACACCTGCAAATCCCATAAATGCCATTGACATCAGTCCGGCTGCAATCAATACTGCCGGCATTCCTTTTACTGCCGGAAGAATATTATTATATTCTATCTTTTCACGGATTCCCGCCATAATAATAATTGCAATTCCAAATCCCAATGCTGTACAGACAGAGTAAACCAGGCTGGTCAGCAGGTTATATTCGTTCTGCACACAGGTAATGGCTGTTCCAAGTACTGCACAGTTTGTTGTAATAAGTGGCAGATATACACCGAGAGACTGGTAAAGTGCCGGCATGATTTTCTTCAAAACCATTTCGACAAACTGTACTAATGCTGCGATTACCAAAATGAATACAATGGTATTCAGATAGGTCATTTTGCTTGGTACAAGCAAAAATTCATAAATCAGGTTTGTTACGATCGCTGAAATTGCCATAACAAACAATACCGCACCGCTCATACCGGCTGCGGTTTTTATCTTTTTCGATACACCGAGGAACGGGCAGATTCCTAAAAACTGGCTGAGAATAACATTATTCACAATCGCTGCACCAATTCCTATTTTTATTAATTCACCCATTACTGCTCACCTTCCGCCTTTTTATTGATTTCTTCACATTTTGTCATACATCCGACACAGTTACCGTCACAGGACTTCTCCTCCGGTTTCTTTCCGGACTTCAACTTTGCCTTATTCTGTATGATAACGAGAACGGCAAGCACGAAGAATGCTCCCGGTGCAAGGGCAAAAATACCAATCGGTGTATCCCAGAACTGATATCCGAAAAGTGCTCCGGAACCTATAATCTCCCTCACCGCACCAAGAATTCCCAGTGCAAGGGTAAATCCAAGTCCCATGCCGAGCCCGTCAAACAGGGATGCAACCGGAGGATTTTTGGATGCATAACTTTCTGCCCGTCCAAGAATAATACAGTTTACAACAATTAACGGAATATAGATTCCGAGAGACTCATTCAGTGCCGGCAGGTATGCCTCAAGCATAAACTGCACAATGGTCACAAAGCTTGCAACAACTACGATAAATGCCGGTACTCTGACCCCGTCCGGAATAAATTTACGAAGCAGGGAAATCATGAGATTGGACAATGCCAGTACCACCAGGGTGGTAAGTCCCATGCCGAGTCCGTTGATACAGGAAGTCGTTACCGCAAGGGTCGGACACATTCCGAGCATCATAACAAAGGTAGGATTTTCTTTTATAATACCGTTATACAGACGTTCTGTAATTACATTTTTCTTATTCATGGTCAGAACCTCCCTCCTGCAAATTCTGTGCAACCTGACAGGCTGCATTTACACCTTTGGTAACGGCTCTGGAGGTAATGGTCGCTCCGCTGATGGCATCGATCACAATCCCATCCGTACCGTCTTTATTTACGATAAAATCGCCTTCCCCGCTATTACTTCCTTCGATATACTGGTTTATAAAATCACTGTCTTTTGCTTTCATTCCCAGTCCTGCGGTTTCTGCAATGGTTAAATAGGAGATCCCGGTTACTTTCAGATCCATATCTACACCGACAGAAAATTTAATATCTCCGCCATATCCTTCTTTTGCAGTAACCGTGACCACATAGCCGAGGATACTGCCCTCCTTATCCAGTGCTTTTACCGCTGAATTAACGACAACTTCTTTTTCCGTATAGGAAATATCTTCTGCCGAGTCCACGGAAACTTCCTCGAATCCGGATGCCGTTTCAAATACGGACTGATATGCCTTCTGTTGTGTTTTCTCTGCCTGTGATGCTCTCGCAGACTTCGTTCCTTCGTATACGGCACCCAGCAGCAGTCCTGCTACCGCCGTAATGGTAAAAAGAGCAAGGGTATTTTTTACTATCTGATTCATTCTTACGCCTCCTTCTTTTTCTTTACGGCCCCAAACATCTTTGGAACGGTATATTTTTCAATAATCGGAACTAAAAGGTTGCAGAAAATGATGGCGTAGGACACGCCCTCCGCATTCGGTCCAAACACACGGAATACCGCTGTCAGGATACCGAGCAGAATACCGAATACGATTCTTCCTACCGGTGTAATCGGCGATGTCGCATAATCGGTCGCCATAAAAAATGCACCCAGAATCAGTCCGCCGCCGCATAACTGTGCCGCAAGAAATTCCACATCCAGTCCGTGTCCGCCGAATAATGCCATACAGACAAGAAATGATACCAGATAAAATAATGGTATTCTATAATCGATAATTTTCTTTACTAAAAGGTATATTGCACCGATTAATAATGCAAGTACTGAAGTTTCACCGATCGTTCCCGCTTCTGTTCCGAGGAACATACTTTTTAATCCGGTCACTTCTCCGCTGTCTTTTAACAGCTTCAATGGTGTCGCAGAGGTCACTCCGTCATAGGAAAATGAAGTCATCTGCTGACTGAACGACAAAAACAGAAACACACGTCCTGCAAGTGCAGGATTCATAAAGTTCTGTCCGACTCCGCCAAACACCTGTTTTGCCACTACAATGGCAAAAATCGAACCAATCGCTGTCATCCAGACCGGTAAGTCCGCCGGTACATTTAATGCCAACAACAAGCCGGTTACTACAGCACTCAGATCTTTTACTGTAATTTTCTGTTTCGTAAAATATTGAAACAGCCACTCAGCTCCCACTGCCGCCGCTACAGCCACAATGATATTAAGTGCTGCCATTCCGCCAAAATTCCAGATACCAAACAAAGCAGCCGGTATCAGTGCAATAATTACATCCCGCATGATGGATGCTGTTGTTGCCTTATCCCTGATGTGGGGATTTGAAGATACTTGATACATGCCAGTCCTCCTATTTCTTTCTTCTGTCTGCCAGAATTTCTTTTCGCATGGATTTAATCGCCTGTGTAAGATTTCTCTTCGCCGGACAGATATAAGAACAACAGCCACATTCACAGCATTCCATTCCGTTTAATGCCTGAAATCCTTCCTTATCCCCATGTTCTGCCAGAACCGACAGCCTGGCGGGCATAATCCTGCCTGGACAGACACTTACACATCTTCCACAGTTAATACAGTTCGATGGTTCATTTTCCCTGACCTCATCCCTGGTAAAGCACAACAAGGCAGAAGTTCCCTTTGTCACCGGTATATTTAAATCATACAGTGCAATTCCCATCATTGGACCGCCGGATATCAGTTTCTCCGGTTCGTTCTTAAAACCACCTGCCGCGTCTACCAGTTCTGCCAGGTTTGTACCAATCGGAACGCGGAAATTCTGCGGATTATTAATTGCATCCCCGGTAACTGTCACAATACGTTCCGTCAAAGGCCTGCGGTTTTCCACCGCATCATAGATCGCATATACCGTGTCAATGTTATTTACCACGCAGTTCACATCCGCCGGAAGCATAGATGAATTCACCATCCGTCCGGTAAGGGCATAGATCAGTGTACGCTCGCCGCCCTGCGGATATTTTGTGTATACCGTTTTTACAGCGATATCCGGATCACCTTTTACGGCTTCCTTCATTTTTACGATCGCATCTCTTTTATTGTCCTCAATGGCAATAATTGCTTTTGCTTTTCCAAACAACGACAACGCAATCTTTACACCTTTTACGATCGCCTCCGGTGATTCTATCATCCTGCGGTAATCGGACGTAAGATACGGCTCACATTCCGCACCATTTACAATATAATATTCTATCTCATCCGCATTCTTCGGAGACAGTTTTACATTTGTAGGGAATCCTGCTCCTCCCATGCCGACAATACCTGCTTCCTGAATCAGATTCAGCTTTTCTTCCTTCGTCAAATCTTCCGCTCCACGTTCATCCGTAACCGGAACAGTTTCATTCATCCCATCATTTTCAATAATAACGGATAAGACTTTCGTTCCTCCCGCCGTCAGCCTTGGCTCAACATTTTTTACAATTCCGGAAACCGGAGAATGAATATTGGCTGAAATAAATCCCGCCGCTGCGCCTATCTTCTGGTTAACCAGCACCCTGTCTCCCTTCTTTACCAGTGGGGATGCAGGTGCACCTATATGCTGTGCCATTGGAATCACAATCTCACCAACAGGTGTATAATCCGTAATCGGAGTTGCTTTTGAGAGGTCTTTCCCATCATTATGCGGATGTATGCCACCTTTAAATGTCAGAACAGCCATGTTTGTACCTCCATGTTTTCTAAATTCTTTATCCTTACTATCATAATACATTTCGTCAAATTTCACAATAAAAATTTGAAATTTTTCAAATCATGGAATATATTTCCGGTTTTTCTATACATTTTTGCATTTCCGTGATATCATACTGATATAAGATATAGAAATTTTTATAATAAGGAAACAGATTTATGAAAAAATTAACATCTACTTTTACTAATAATATGTCTTACGGCGATATCCTGCCATTCGAGCTTGAAAATACCATATTTTTTGATATCGAGACAACCGGTTTTTCTGCCCGAAGCTCCCATCTCTATCTGATCGGTCTGGCATATTACATGGGTGAGAATCAGTTTTGCAGCATCCAGTTCCTTGCAGAACAGAAAGAGGATGAACCGGCTCTTTTGTATGAATTTTTCAATTTTATCAAAGATTATAAAAATATCGTACATTTTAATGGAAACGGATTTGATATTCCCTATCTGAAAGAAAAATGCCGGCAGTATAATATGCTGTATCATTTTGATTTCCTTACAGGATATGATTTATACAAAGAAGCCTGCAGGTTTAAAAAGCTCTTCCAGACACCTGATTTAAAGCAGAAAACGCTGGAAACCTTTCTGGGAAGTGCAAGAAAAGATGAATTTTCCGGAAAAGAACTGATTAATGTTTATTATGCCTACGAAAAAGAACACAAAGACTCCGATAAGGAGCTTCTTCTGCTGCATAATTTTGAAGATGTAAAAGGACTTACGGAACTGCTCCGCCTTTACACTTATTCCGCAGCCTGCTCGAAAAATATCCGGTTTGAACATTATATTTTAAGAAATTACAAATCATATGACGGAACGATGCAGAAAGAGCTTGTAATAAGATTTCTCCTTCCGGCTCCTGTTCCTACTCCGGTATCACAGGTAAATGATTTTTCCCTTCTTACTTTTATCGGTGACATCGGTACACTGAGCATCAAAGTACGTTCGGGCGAACTGAAGTTTTTTTATCCTGACTATAAGAATTATTATTATCTTCCAAAAGAAGATTGTGCCATGCATAAAAGTGTTGCCTTTTATGTGGACAAGAATTTCCGCACCCAGGCAAAAGCCGCAAACTGCTACAGCAAAAAAACGGGCTGTTTTCTTCCAGAATATGAAGAAGTATTTTCTCCTTATTTTAAGGCGGAATATCAAGATAAAATCCTGTATTTTGAAGCAGAGGATGCTTTCTTTGCAGATTCCGCAAATCTTCAGAAATATCTTCTTCATATAATACCAGAAATTACCTGTGTATTTTAAATTTCTTATCACATAATAGTAGTGTAACACAAACACAGTGTTTCAAAAACAAATAAGGGGGACTAAAAAATGTCTAATTCATCAAACAAGACGAACATTCCGGAAGCAAAGAGTGCCATGAACAAATTCAAGATGGAGGTAGCAAACGAAATCGGTGTACCTTTATCAGACGGATATAATGGAAACTTAACTTCTGCACAGAACGGAAGTGTGGGCGGATATATGGTGAAAAAGATGATTGAAGCTCAGGAAAGACAGATGGCCGGTAAATAATCCACCGGTTCACCATCTGGACTAAGAAGGATAAAATTACCTATGCAGAATCCTGCATAGGTAATTTTCCCTGTCCCCTACTGTCTTGTCAGCATCTGGGAAATTGATTTTAATATATTATCGTTGATTTTGATCAATGTCTTGATAAAACTTACCACAGCTCCCATAATCACAGCATTTCCATTGCACGTCTGCACAATTCCGATTCCAAGATAAATAAAATTATCTTCCAGGCTCATGAAAGTTTCTGCGGATAAATTTCCGCTTTCCATTCCTTTTATAATATTTAACTGGTTTGAAATACTGAATACCCTCTGAATATCTGTAAGCAGGAGATCCAGTGTTACGTCCGTGTCATCCTCTACTTTCAGTCCGGTATCGGCAAGGACATCTTCCGTAATTACATCGCCAAGATAACGTTCAACTTCCCCGGTCCATACTTTTGCATCCTCTGACTCCAGATTCAGGTATGCGGACTTAATCAGACATTTCAGATAGGTTACATGGAGTTGTTCTAACGGTTTCCCGCTTTTCCTGACATACTCCATATTTTCCAGTTCATTCAGATCCATCATGGTTGCCCGGATATTATTCCGGATAACCTCCGGCTGCAGCTTGATCTGTGCATCCACATGGAAAGCCTCACAGATATCTTCCCATGCCCTGCGCATCTCTTTCAGTGCTTTTTCTACCTCTTCCATGCTGGTTACTTCTTTAAATTCGTTGCTCATATTTAATCTGCCTTTCGGTTTATTCTGCCAAAATCTTTTTGAAAGTTTTCTTGCCTTTCTTTAAAAGAACGCCCTGTTTTAATGTTTCTGCCGGAATGACATAATTGACATCTGTTACCTTTTCGCCATCGATGGTTACACCGCCCTGTTCTACGGCACGTCTTGCCTCGGAACGTGATTTTACCATTTCTGCGGCTACCAGTGCACCCAGAACATCAATGCCTCCGTTTTCATTCAGCTTATCTGCTGCCAGAGTGGCCTTTGGCATATTTTCATCGTTTGCACCGCCTGCAAATAATGCTTTGGAAGCTTCTTCTGCCTTCTTTGCTTCTTCCTCGCCATGTACCAGTTTTGTCAGCTCAAATGCAAGGATTTCCTTTGCCTTATTCAACTGGCTGCCTTCCCAGCTGTCCATGGCATCGATTTCTTCCAGCGGAAGGAAAGTAAGCATACGGATACATTTTAATACGTCTGCATCTGCCACATTTCTCCAATACTGGTAAAATTCATACGGAGATGTCTTTTCCGGATCAAGCCATACGGCACCGGACTGTGTCTTTCCCATCTTCTTTCCCTCAGAATTTAACAGTAATGTAATGGTCATGGCATGTGCATCTTTTCCAAGCTTTCTTCGGATTAACTCGGTACCGCCAAGCATATTGCTCCATTGGTCATCGCCACCGAACTGCATATTACATCCGTATTTCTGGAATAACTGATAGAAGTCGAAGCTCTGCATAATCATGTAGTTAAATTCCAGGAAACTGAGTCCCTTTTCCATTCTCTGTTTGTAGCACTCTGCCGTCAGCATACGGTTTACGGAAAAATGTGGTCCGATATCACGAAGCACTTCCACATAATTTAAATCGAGCAGCCAGTCCGCATTGTTTACTAACAGTGCCTTTCCATCTGAAAAATCGATAAAACGACTCATCTGCTTTTTGAAACAGTCCACATTGTGCTGGATGGTTTCCTGTGTCATCATCTGACGCATATCGCTTCTTCCGGAAGGATCACCAATCATGGCTGTACCTCCGCCAATCAGCGCGATTGGCTTATTTCCCGCCATCTGTAATCTCTTCATCAGGCACAGTGCCATAAAATGTCCCACATGGAGGCTGTCCGCTGTCGGATCAAATCCGATATAAAAAACAGCCTTTCCGTTATTTACCATTTCCCTGATTTCTTCTTCATTTGTTACCTGTGCAATCAGTCCTCTTGCAACTAATTCTTCATAAATCTGCATATTTTCTTCCTTTCTTTCTGCATTTTTTAACTCATTCCAAACAAAAAGCCCTTCTGACAAAGAAGAACTTTTCTTTATCAAAAGGGCGAAAGATTCCGCGTTACCACCTTTTTTCACAGCATGCTCACACATACTGCCTCTGAAAGTACATATTGTATACTCCTGCGATATAACGGTCGCACCCGTCACAGCCTACTTGTCCATGCGTTCGGTGTGCTGCTCCTGGATGTATTCCTGTCCGTTCCTTCCGGTCCTCTCATCACCCGGCACCTTTCTGTGGAATTTCGGGACAGTACTCTTTCCAATCACTGCTTTTTCTTATACTCCGCTATCATATCTGTTTTTTTGTATTTTGTCAAGGGTTAATCGATATCTTTTTAACCGGCTGCCACACGATAGAGTTTTTCATAGATGCCATGTTTTGCCAGAAGCTCTTCATGCGTTCCGCTTTCCTCTATGCCATTCTCCGTAAGCACCAGTATTTTTTCCGCATTGCGGATGGTGGACAGTCTGTGTGCAATAACAAAGGTCGTGCGGTTTGCCGCCAGTGTTTCAAGGGATTCCTGCACGACTTTTTCGCTCTCATTATCCAATGCGGAAGTTGCCTCATCAAAAATCAGAATCGGCGGATTCTTCAGAAAGACTCTTGCAATGGACAGTCTCTGCTTCTGTCCGCCGGAAAGCTTCATTCCCCGCTGCCCGATATCCGTATCATAGCCGTTTGGCAGACTCCGTATAAACTCATGTGCATTGGCATTTTTCGCTGCCTCTATCACTTCTTCCCGCGTCGCATCCGGGCGGCCGTACAAAATATTTTCGTAAATAGTTCCTGCAAAAAGATAGGTGTCCTGCTGTACAATGCCGATGTGATCGCGCAGACTTTTTATCGTTACATCCCGGATATCTGTGCCGTCGATTTTCACACTGCCGGAGCTGACCTCATAAAATCTCGGAATCAGGGAACAGAGTGTCGTCTTTCCAGCACCCGAAGAACCGACCAGTGCCATGTAAGAACCTGCTTTCACATTGAGATTGACATGATTTAGCACCTTCTCCTTCGCATCTTTATACCCGAACGATACGTCTTCAAAAGTAATATCTCCCTTTACTTCTTTTAATGCTTTTGCGCCTTCTTTATCCTGAATTTCCGGCTCAATGTTCATAATCTCCTGAAAACGCTCAAATCCGGTGTAGCCGCTCTGAAACTGTTCGGTAAAGTTAATCAGGACACGGATTGGCTCGGTAAAAATACTGATATACAGTACGAAGGTCACCAAATCTTCCACACTGACCATATGTTTGCTGACCGTAACTGCCCCAGCAATGATGACAACCACCTGTATCAGTGTGGTAAATGTACCAAGTCCTGCCTGATATCCTCCCATATAGTGGTAACTGTTTTTCTTTGCCTCGAGAAATCCGTCATTTCCTTTTTTGAACTTTTGTTCTTCCATCTCTTCATTGGCAAAGGATTTTACCACACGGATGCCTGCCAGATTATCCTCAATCTGTCCATTGATTTCCGCAATCTTTACCCTGTTCCTTGCAAATGCTTCTTTCATTTTCTTATTGTAAAAATACGCATACACAAACATAAACGGAACAAGAATAAATGCCGCAAGCGTAAGCACCGGGCTGATGCACATCAGAATAATAAATGCACCGAATATTTTAATCAGGGAAATCACGATATTTTCCGGACCATGATGCATCAGTTCCGTGATATCAAACAAATCCGTGGTAATTCTGGACATGAGCTGTCCTGTTTTCTGGTCATCATAGTAGGAAAAAGATAATTTCTGAAAATGGGAAAATATCTCCTGCCTCATGCCGTATTCTATCTTCGCACCCATGACGTGCCCCTGATTTGCAATGTAATAATTGCTGTAACAGTAAATGCCCACCAGCACAAGCATCAAAACACTCAGCCAAACCATCGTTTCAAACATTTCCGGACCATCCTGATGGATGACCGTAGATGTAACATACCGGATGATAATCGGTATCACCAGTGTCACTGCTGCCGATAAAAACGCAAAAATCATATCGATGATAAATGTTTTTCTGTGCGGTTTATAATACGAAAGCATCTTTTTCAATGTATCATTCATGTTGCACCTCCATTTTTTGATTTCGGTATCAAAGTATACCATATTCCCCGAAAATTTCAACAAAAAAGTGCCACCGTGAAGTGACACTTTTCCGCTTATTTTATTCTGCTATGGATTTATCTGTTCCGGATTGCATCGATCGGACGCTTGGATGCGATTTTCTTTACCGGCAGGAAACTTGCCAGTGCGGCTACCACAATACTTACCACAAAGAGCAGTGCAACCTGTCTGATTCCGAAGTTTAATACGGTAACCAGTACATTCAGGCGATTCCGGATGGTAACATTAATAATGGTTGTCACAACACCGACTCCGACAGAAGCCAGTACAAAGTTTATCATGGCTATCACAAAGCTTTCCGAGAAGAAAATCCGGAATACATCGTTGCTTCTCGAACCGATGGCCCTTAAGATTCCGATTTCCTGTTTCTTATGGGCAATACTTGTTCCGATAAAGTTTGCCAGCATAATGGATGCGAATACCGCAAATCCGATCCCTACATACAGGAATATTTTTGATAATACCTTTAATACACTGTGGATCGTGTCCAGTTCATAAGTAACTGCATTCTGCAGCTGATACTGTACATCTCCGTCTTCCTTGTAGCAATATGCCACAAGGTCACGAATCTCTGATTCTTTCTCCGGCATTGCACCTACCATATAACTATATGCACCTTTATCCATATGGATATATTTTGCATACTCGGAATCGCTCATTGCGATCGTGGAGCTGTACTGTTCCTGTTTTTCTGTAGGAATAATTCCCACAATCTTATAACCCTTCTGTGTGGTAATATCTCCGCCTCCGTTTCTTTCATATGCGGTGATTGTGAAATTCTCCATTTTCAGCTTTGCCAATATCTCTTCATCCGTAAAATCTCCGCTTTCCATGCCATTTTGCATAATGGCATCTTCCGAAACAATCAACTCATTCTCTGCCAGTTCTGTTTTCTCCCCATCCAGCCAGATAATATCCAGATTCTTTACATTTTCCAGTTTTGCTGCATACATGGAGTCCAAAGTATAATTACTTGAATAATAACTTACAAATATATCTCTTAACGGAGCAATATCCGGATCCTCTTTTAACAGTTCATCCACTTTTCCCTCTCCAGTAAATGCAGCTCCTGCCAGACTGTAACTTGCTGCATAGGAAAATTCATTCATCAGGGCATATTCTACCAGTGTGTCCGCTGTACTCTGGTTTTCCTTCTTTTCCATCAGCACTTTATACCGGTCAAAATTAAATTTTGTATCAATAATGCCGGTAATCACATATTCTCTTCCGCTGACATATAAAGTTTTGCCCAGAATATCTGCATAATTTTCAATGATTTCTTTCTTTCCGGTATCTCCGGTTGCTTCATCATATCTTGCATATCCGGCTTTCTGAAAGCTCCGGAACACATAATCGCTGATTGCGATTTCATCTTTTGTGCCATCCGGAAGTGTTCCTGCCACAAGTTCATATCCATAATCTTTTAAAGCAGATTCTGTAATATCTGCAAAACCAGAAAACTGGGTTGCATAGATATTATAATCTGTCTCACTCATTTTACTGCTATCGTACAGATTATCGTTAAAACTCGGACTGTTATGCACATTCACCGATGAAAATACACCTGTCATCTTAACACCGACATTTTGGGATACTTCCTCTAACTCCTCTTTTGTTATTGATGTATTATAACTGTCATAATACTCTGTATCGCCGCTCTTTGCTTTGACTGCTTTTACCAGGGATACATAATCAATGTCACTGTCTATGACAGAATTTGTACAGGCATTGATATGGTTATAAGCACCAAACGTATCTGCCAGACCAAACAGTCCAAATGCGATGCAGGAAAGTAAAATCGTGATAACCAAACGGAACTTCTTGTATTTCAATCCGCTGACACCGATTTTGAACGCAGATTTCAACGGCAGTTTTGACTTAATCAGCTGAAAAGAACTTCCATCCTGTGACTTTATCGCATCCTGATTGGTATCAACGAATTTCTTTGCCGCCATTTTGCTGGAAGTCAGCTTCAGATTCAGGTTCTGATCCGTTACCCGGTCAATATATTCGTTGATGGCAATGCGATCCTCTTCCGTCAGATGATATCCTGACGCCAGTGTAATGGTATCTCCGGCATAGGAAAGGTTTCCTTCCTTCTCTCTGTTTTCTGCCTGTGCATCCACTTCCATATCACTGATGACATTTCCATCTGCCAGTTCTATAATACGGTCTGCATACAGTTCTGAAAATTCCCTGTCATGCGATACGATAATGACCAGTTTTTCCTGTGACAGCTTCTTCAGTGTATCGAACACCTGTTTTCCGGTATTGGAATCCAATGCTCCGGTCGGTTCATCCGCCATAATAATCTCCGGATTCTTTACCAACGCTCTCGCAATCGCAACACGCTGTTTCTGTCCGCCGGATAATTCATTCGGCTTTCTGCTGCCATAACCCTCTAAGTCTACTTCCCTCAATATCTCGTTGATTTCTTCGTCTGTCGCTTTTTTCCCCTGAAGCTCCAGAGCCAGTGCGATATTTGCACCCACAGTAAATTCATCCAGTACATTGTATTCCTGGAAAATAAATCCTACATAAGTATTCCGGTAGGAATCAAAATGCTGCTGGTCAAAATCCTTTGACGATACTCCCTTAATAATAATTTCACCACTGTCATATTTATCCAGTCCTCCCAGCAGGTTCAACAGTGTTGACTTACCGCTTCCCGATTTTCCCAGAAGGAAAACCATTCCTTTTTCCGGAAACTTCAGCGATACTTTATTTAATGCTGTAACGGCCACGCCTTTTTTTGGCTTATACACTTTATATAACTCTCTTGTCTCCAGCATATCTTTTCTCCTTTTCCTTTTTTCTGTTCTATTCATTCTAGGTGTACTATCTCAATTAGTACAGTTGGTATAGTAGCATGAATCAGGAGAGATGTCAAGTATAAAATTCAGATTTTGGCAACTCGGAACAAACTATATTCATTGTGAGTACTTATATTTTCCATATTATTCATCGTATCCCCTACTCATACATCTTCATGAAATCTTCTTCCGAAAGGATTGGAATCCCCAGTTCCTTCGCCTTTTTATTCTTAGAAGAAGAGGACTGTGTATCGTTATTAATCAGATAATCCGTCTTTGATGTAACCGATCCGGTCACTTTTCCGCCCAGACTCTCAATCAGCTCCTTTACTTCATTACGATTTGCAAAATGATTTACCGATCCGGTGATAACAAATGTCTTTCCGGCAATCGCAGATTCCCGGTTAATCCGTTCCGGCTCCCGGATCCGCACCTGCTCAAGCAGCAGTTTCAGTTCCCGGCAGTTCTTTTCATCCTGAAAATAATTCAGGAAGCTGTCTGCGATAATCTCACCGATTCCTTCCACTTCCATCAGTTCTTCCTTTTTGGCATTGCGGATGGCATCAAAATCATACTGGTAAGCCCGGCAGATCATCTTTGCATTGGACAGTCCGATATTCGGAATTCCCAGGGCATAAATCAGGGCATGCAAATCCACGTCCCTCGCATGTTCTATGGATTCTTTCAGTTTGTCATAAGATTTCTGTCCAAAGCCGTACATATCCACGATTTCCTTCTCATACCGGTCAAGCCGGAAAATATCGGCATAATTTCCGATAAAGCCACGGTCAATCAGCTTTTCCAGTGTTTCCTCCGATAACCCATCAATATTCAGGGCATCCCTTGATACGAATAAAGTGAATTTTTTAATTCTCTTTGCCACACACTCCGGATTCGTGCAATATAGTGACTTTACATCATTCACCTTGCGGATCTCCGTTCTGCCGTGACACGCCGGACATTCTTCCGGTATCTGCAGATTACTGCTTCTGGTATGGTTTTCGGCAATCTGCGGAATGATCATATTCGCCTTGTAGACTTCAATCTCGTCCCCGATTCCAAGCTCCAGGGATTCCACGATGCTGACATTATGCACGCTGGCGCGTGACACGGTAGTTCCCTCTAACTCGACTGGTTCAAAGACGGCGACCGGATTGATCAATCCGGTTCTGGAAGGACTCCATTCTATCTCGAGCAATCTGGTAAGTGCCGTTTCATCCGCCCATTTGAAAGCGATTCCATTTCGCGGGAATTTCGCCGTACTTCCAAGCGATCTGCCATATTCGAGATCATCGTACATCAGTACCAGTCCGTCCGACGGCACATCGAAATGTTCGATTTTCTCCGCAAACAGCTTTACGGCAGCTGCAACATTTCCCGCAGTTACCCGGTAATGTTCTACCACGGAAAAGCCCTGTCCGGCAAGGAAATCATACTGTGCTTCCATGGAATTATGAAAATCTTCATTCTCTGCACGCACCAGTGTAAATGCATAGAAATTCACATTACGTCCGGCGGTAATTTCATTATTCAGCTGCCGCACCGAACCGCTGCAGAGATTTCTCGGATTCTTGTATTTTGCATCCACATCCTCTATGGTCGCATTGAGCCGTTCAAAATCTGAATAATGAATCACCGCTTCCCCTCTTAACAGCAGTTCTCCCTGAAACGGAATCCGAACCGGAAGATTCTTAAATACCCTCGCATTATTGGTAATAACTTCTCCGGTCAGTCCGTTTCCGCGTGTAACCGCTTTCTGCAAAACACCGTCCCGGTAAGTCAGTACAACGGTCAGTCCATCCAGTTTCCACGACAGCAGTCCCTCTTTATCCCCGAGGAAATCTGCCAGTCCCTCCACAGATTTTGTCTTGTCCAGTGATAACATCGGTGCTTCATGATTTTCCTTCGGCAGTTCACTTAACACCTGATAACCGACATTCACGGTCGGGCTGTCGGAATACACCATTCCGGTTTCTTTCTCGAGTTCTGCCAGTTCATCATACAATCTGTCATACTCAAGATTGCTCATAATCTCACGGCTTTCCTGATAATAGGCTTTGCCTGCCTCATTTAGCAGCACTACCAGTTCCCTGATTCTCTTTAATTTCTCGTCCATAGCTTCCATCCATTCTATCTTTTTAATCTAATAATCCTTTTAATTCCTCATCCGTAACTTCCCGGACTTCCCCGGTTTTCAAATCCCCGATCCGGATATTCATAATGCGGATTCTCTTCAGGGTAACCACCTTTGCATTACATGCTTCACACATACGGCGAATCTGCCGGTTTAATCCCTGTGTAATGACGATCCGGAACGTCCGCTCCCCGGTCTTTGTAACTTTGCATTTTCTCGTTACTGCTTCAAAAATAACTTTCTTCTCTCCGTTTTTCTTCTCGATCTTATGAATCCGGACTCCATTTGCCATCTTCTTTATAAAGGCTTCATCAATCGGGCGGTTTACCATGACCTCATACTCCTTCTCATGATAATTCGATGCCTTAAGTATCTTGTTTACGATTGCTCCATGATTGGTAAGCAGAATCAGCCCCTCTGAGTCTTTATCCAGTCTTCCTATCGGATAAATGCGTTTTGGATACTGGATAAAATCAACAATATTTCCTTCCGTTTCCGCGGTCGTACATTCAATCCCCCGCGGCTTATTACATGCCAGCAGGATAAATTCATCCTCTACAGTTACTTTTCTGCCCTCTACCCGGACCTCCTGATCCCGGCTGATCCGCATACCGGTCACCGCCGGAATCTGATCCACGGTCACTTTTCCCTCTTCAATCAGTTTATCCGCCTGTCTTCTGGAACAGACTCCCGCATCACTTAAATATTTATTCAGTCTTATCAGTCCGGCAGTATCATACTCCGCAACGATCTCTTTCTTTCTCTGCATTTTTTCTCTCCATGCTTTTCTTTCTCATTCGATCCTGGCAACCGGGCTGATGCCCGCAAATTGCTCTACAGATTATTATATCAAAAATCAATACCGGAAACAAGCAAAAGAAAAAGAAGCACTGCCAAAACAATGCTTCTTCTCTTTCTGTTCTTAATTATCCATTTGTTTTTCTGAGAGGTCTATCTTTCTGACTGCTTCCCTTACCTTTAATACAAAGCCCGGCGAAACGGATAATTCATCGATTCCCATCCGCAGGAATGTCTCCGTCAGACTGGTATCGGCTCCGAGTTCTCCGCAGATGCCAATCCATGCCCCATATTTGTGTGCATTCTCCGCCGCCATCTGAATCAGCCTTAAGATTGCCTCGTGATGGGTATCGCAGAACATTTCCAGGTTTGGATTCTGTCTGTCGCAGGCAAGTGTGTACTGTGTCAGATCATTTGTTCCCACACTGAAGAAATCAACCAGTGGTGCAAGCCGGTCACTGATAATGGCTGCTGCCGGTGTTTCTATCATGATACCCAGTTCTACATTCTCCGAATAGGCAATGCCCAGTTCCTTAAGCTCCGCCTTTACTTCCTCGCAGATTTCCTTAATCTTCTCGACTTCGGAAACACTGGTAATCATCGGGAACATAATACCGAGATTTCCATATGCCGAGGCCCGGTACAATGCCCGAAGCTGGGTTTTGAATATCTCCGGACGGGTAAGGCAGATACGGATGGCACGATAGCCAAGCGCCGGATTTTCCTCTTTGCCGAGTTCAAAATAATCGGCCTGCTTGTCCGCCCCGATATCCAGTGTACGGATGATAACCTTCTTTTCCGCCATGCTTTCAAGCACCTTACGGTATGCCTGGAACTGTTCTTCCTCGGTCGGGTAATCGGATTTTCCAAGATACAGGAATTCACTCCGGAACAGCCCGATTCCGCCGGCATCGTTTAATAATACCGCTCCGACATTATCGATACCGCCAATGTTTGCGTAAATATTAATTTTTGTTCCATCAAGTGTAACATTTTCTTTTCCTTTTAATTCCTGGAGAAGTCTCTTCTTTCTTTCGTCCTCTTCCTGCAGCTTCTGATACTTTTCCAGTGTTTCCTCATCGGGATCCACATAGATCGTTCCGGTAAATCCATCTACGATGGCAAGCATTCCGTCCGAGATTTCATCCAAAAATGCATCCCCCGCTCCTATTACCGCCGGAATATTCATATTTCTTGCAAGAATGGCAGTATGGGAATTCGAAGAGCCATATGATGTTACAAATGCCAGTACCTTTTCCTTATCAAGGGAAACCGTTTCGCTCGGCACCAGATTATCCGCACAGATAATAACCTTTTCATCCGATGCTTTCTCCTCTTTTCCGGACTGTGTCAGATTCTGGATGATACGGTTTGAGATATCCCTTACATCGGCAGCTCTTGCCTGCATGTATGTATCATCCATGGCTGCAAAAATCTCTGCGAAATTATCCGAGGTCACGGCAACGGCATATTCTGCGTTTACCATCTGTGTTTTTATGATATTTTCAACGGATTCATTATAATCCTCATCTTCTATCATTATGATATGCGTTTCAAAAATCTGGGCATTTGCCTCTCCGATTTCTTTTACCGCTTTTTCATAGATTTCCTGAAGCTGCGAAACCGCATCTTCCTTCGCCTTATTTACCCTCTCTATTTCCTTATCCGCATCCGTAATATGCACTCTGCGGACGGATACTTCTGCTCTTTTAAAAATTGATGTTCTGCCAATCGCAATCGCATTATATACACCTTTTCCTGTATATTGTTTCATATCGCCCACCTCCTCAGTGGAATATGCCTATTCGCCAAAACCACTTTCAAATAATTCTGCTGCCTTGTCCAGTGCCGCCTGCTCATTTTCGCCATCCGCACTGATTTCTACTTCTGTGCCGCATTTAATTCCGGCTGCCATAACCTGCATGACCGATGTTGCCTTTACTTCTTTTCCGCCTGTCTTTAACATTACGGTACAGCCTGCGAATTTTTTCATTTCCTGTGCCAGCACTCCTGCCGGTCTCATATGCATTCCCTGTTCATTTACTACCTTTACTGTCTTTGTTACCATAATACATCTCTCCTTTTCAAACTTTGCTTTTATTTATTTTACTTTTTTCTTAAAAAGTGCTAATAACAACATTCCTGCCAGTGATCCTGCTGCCAGTGCCACCAGATACATTGGCCAGTGACCTACTACTGCAAATACGAAGATTCCTCCGTGAGGTGCCATCAGGGTACAGTCAAATGCCATGGATAATCCTCCTGCGACTGCTGCACCTATCATACATGCCGGGATAACCCTTAACGGATCTGCTGCTGCATATGGAATCGCACCTTCCGTAATAAAGCTGAATCCCATGATATAGTTTACCGGTCCGTTTTTCTGCTCTTCCTCTGTCCATCTGTTCTTAAAGAATGTGGTGGATAAGGCAATGGCTATCGGAGGTACCATTCCGCCTATCATAACGGCTGCCATAATATCATAATTACCGGAAGCAATCGCCGCGGTTCCAAATACATATGCCGCTTTATTAAACGGACCACCCATATCGATGGACATCATCGCACCTAATACACAGCCGAGTACAACTTTACTGGAGTCGCCCATACTAGCAAGCAGGTTGGAAAGTCCTGTATTTATCATTCCCATGAATGGATTGACCGCACACATGATCAGTGCAATGACCAGAAGTCCTGCCAGCGGATAAATCAGTACCGGCTTAATGCCTTCGAGTGCCTTCGGCAGCTTATCACATGCTTTTTCAATCAGAAGCATCACATAGCCGCCTGCAAAACCTGCTAACAATGCTCCCAGAAATCCGGATGCCACATCTCCGGTTATCGCCGCAAAGGTCGAACCCGTCGTTGCAAGATAACCGCCTACCAGACCAACTAAGAAGCCCGGACGGTCGGCAATACTCTTTCCGATATAACCTGCCAGTACCGGCACCATGAAGTTAAATGCATACCCGCCGATGGTCTTAAAGAATGCCGCTGCGGCTGTATAAGTTCCAAAGGTGTCATTCTGCGGTGCACCTGCCAGTGTATCTATCAGAAATGCCAGTGCAATGAAGATACCGCCTGCCACCGTAAACGGAAGCATATTGGAAACACCGTTCATCAGATGCTTGTATAATTTTCTTCCGATGCTTTCATCCATACCGGAAGATTCTTCTGCTTTTGCCCCGGCATGATGGTAAACCGGTGCCTCTCCTTTTTCGATTCGTTCAATCAGTTCTTCCGGTATCTTGATTCCATCGGAAACTTTTGTGGCAATCACTTTCTTTCCGTCAAATCTTGCCATCTCCACACTCTTGTCGGCTGCCACGATGATTCCGTCGCAGGCTTCAATCTCTTCTTTTGTGAGGATATTCTTCGCCCCGCCTGAGCCGTTTGTTTCTACTTTGATGGATATGCCAAGCTTCTTTCCTGCCTTCTCCAGTGCTTCTGCCGCCATATAAGTATGGGCGATGCCGGTCGGGCATGCGGTAACTGCCAGTACATGATACGTTCCTCTTTCCTGTTCTTCCTCTTTTTTTTCCTCTTCCGGGAATTTTTCCTCTTCCATCTGATTAATTACATTTAAAAATTCCTGTTTATCCGGTGCTGCCAGCAGTCTTGTGCGGAAATCCTCATCCATCAGGATGGTCATAAGCCTTGACAGGACTTCCAGATGCACATCTCCATTATTCGGAGCCGCAATCATGAAAAGCAGGTTGGAAGGCTCTCCATCCATCGCTTCATAATCCACACCATCCGGTACTGTCATTGCTGCAAGGGACGGTGCCTTGACAGCCTCACTTTTCGCATGTGGAATCGCAATTCCTTCCCCGACTGCCGTAGAACTCATCTCTTCCCTTGCAAGAATTCCTTTTTTGTACGCTTCCTTATCCGCTATCCTTCCGCCTTTTACCTGCAAATCCACCAGCATATTGATGGCTTCCTGCTTCGATGCCGGCGATGCATTCAGAAGAATACTTTCCTTACTTAATAAATCAACGATTCGCATAAGCATTTCCTCCTTTACCCATAGAGTTGTTAGTTATTCTGTAACTGTTTTAATAATTCTTTAATTAATTCTTTTTTTCCAAGTCCGGCGGAAAAAGCAGTTGCTCCGCCAGCAGCAGTGCCAAGTTTCAGGGCATATTCATAATCGCCGCACTGTTCATATCCTGCGATAAATCCAGCTACCATGGAATCGCCTGCACCAACCGAATTCTGTACCATTCCTTTGCATACAGGACACCGGTGCACTGTTCCCTGCTCATCCAGAAGAACCGCTCCGTCACCCGCCATGGATACCAATACGTTTACGGCTCCCATTTCCTTTAACTTCTTCGCATACGTTACAATGTCTTCTTCTGTATGAAGTGTTACCTGAAACATCTCGCCTAATTCAAAATTATTCGGTTTAATCAGAAACGGCTTATATTTCAGCACATTCAGCAGCAAATCCTTCGTCGCATCCACCACTGCCCTTACTTTTTTATCCTTCAGATAATCCAGGATTCTCTCATACATATCCTGCGGCAACGATGCCGGAATACTTCCCGCCAGAACAATCGTGTCACCATCCTGCAGCTTTTCCAGTTTTCCGAACAGCTCTTCGATCTTTTCTTCCGGTATCTCCGGTCCGTGACCGTTAATCTCTGTCTCCCGTTCTGCCTTGACTTTAACATTGATTCTGGAAAATCCTTCCTCGAGATGTACAAAATCCGCTGCAATTCCATAATCTTTCATACCGCGTTCAATCGCTTCCCCAGTAAACCCTGCCACAAAACCGAATGCTTCCGATTCTTTTCCAAGCTCTTTTAATACCTGGGAAACATTCAGACCTTTTCCGCCGATATATATTTCTTCCCGGCTGGAACGAATCACACCGCCTGTTTCCATTTCGCCCGTATGCACAATGTAGTCAATCGCAGGGTTAAAAGTCACTGTATAAATCATCTACATAACCTCCTTTATGGATGTGTAATTTAAATATTTGCGATCCGGTAACTTGTCTGTAATAATCTTGCAATCTTCCAATTTTGCAAATGTAACAGAAGTAATCTTGTCAAACTTTGAATGGTCTGCCAGAATATAGGAACACTGGCTGTTCTCCACGATGGTTGTCTTTACCCTTGCTTCACTGACATCCGGTGTGGAATATCCTGCTGATACAGAGATTCCATTGACGCCAAGAAAACATTTCGTAAAGTTGTATTCCTTCATCGTCATCACGGATTCCGCACCGACAATCGCTTCTGTCGCAAGCCTTATCTCACCTCCCGGTATATATACTTTAAAACCTCTGTGTGCAAGTTTCTTCGCATGTATGATTCCATTCGTCACAAATGTAACCTTTTTTAACGGCAGATAATCAATCATCTTCTCCGTCGTTGTACCTGCATCTATAAAAGCAAAATCTCCATCATCCAACAGCGATGCCGCATATCGTGCAATCGCTCCTTTTTCATAGGAAAACTGTTTAATCTTCTCTTCTACGTTTTCTTCTATCGGGAAAAACCGTTCACTTCTGGAAACTGCACCACCATGCACTTTCGTAATCTTTCCCATTTCAGCCAATGCGTTAATGTCCCTTCTTGCTGTCGAAACCGATATTCCAAGCATATCACATAAGTCTGTCAGCTTTATACTTCCCCGCTGGTTTACCATTTCCGTTATCACTGCATATCGTTCCTCTGTCAGCATGTACTTTTCACTCCTTTGATTTGTTTTGAACATTTTTGAATGTTTTTGATTTATCTTGATTACATACTAACATATCATTGTTTATTTTGCAATATTTTTCTTTGTATTTTATATCGAAATATGTCATTTTGACTATTTTCACAATTTCTGCCATGAATTATTGTGCAATTTTATTATACCGGTATTTCCCTGTTTTTATCCAAAAAAATAGAAGTGCCGCCTTATAAGGGATTCTTTCCAATCCGCTTACAAAGCAGCACTTCCATATTCTTTTACCAGTTTTTATCCGAATCCGCACAGTGATTCTTCTTCATCACCGCCCTGAGTTCCACAAAACAGCCGCATTTCCGGCACATACCGTTTAACAGCCAGTCGCAGCCACTGCAGACGGCAAGCCTGCGTTCATATTCTTCCTCCGGCACTTTTACTTCTTCGTCCAGATGGGAAATATAGGATTGCAAATCCAGAAAATACGCATCTTCATCCATATCCCTGAGCAGACATTTCTTACAAAACCGCTGTTCCATTATTTTACCGCGATATGCATAACCGCGCATGCCGGAATGGTAAACTTAAGAACTCCGTTCTCATTCGCAATATCAGTAAATGCTTTCTCAACAACATCGCTGTCATGGTCAAAGTCATTGTATGCCTTCTTGTCCCCGGTTACAATCTCTGCACTGACTTCACCGATTTCTTTCTCGAGCAGAACAAGCTCCACCGGATAACTCTCTGTCGCAGACAGATTTGTCAGAGTGATATTTACCGTTCCATCCTCTGCCATGGATACGGATTCATTTAAGTTTGGAACTTTGTTTTCTTCGTCCACACCAATCTCTTCCGTATCAATGGAGCTTTCAAGAAGTTCTGCATCCTGATGGTATTTATACATATGAAATACATGATAGGTCGGTGTCAGCACCATCTTCTCACCCTCTGTAAGAATCACGGACTGGAGAACATTTACCATCTGTGCAATATTAGCCATCTTAACCCTGTCGCAGTGCTTATTGAAGATATTCAGATTGATTCCGGCTACAATGGCATCTCTCATGGTATTCTGCTGGTACAGGAAGCCTGGATTCGTTCCCGGCTCTACATCGAACCAGTTGCCCCATTCATCAATGATTAAGCCAATTTTCTTTTCCGGATCATACTGATCCATAATTGCACCATGTCCTTTGATTAATTCATCCATATATAATGTTTTCTTTAAAGTAACATAATATTCTTTCTCATCAAATTCCAGTGCACTTCCCTTATGCTCCCATGTTCCCGGCACCGTATAATAGTGGAGGGACAGTCCGTTCATAAAGTCCTTTGCCTTTCTTCCGCCCGGATCGGTACAGGTCTTTAATACACCTTCCGTCCATTTATAGTCATCCACATTCGGTCCGCAGGCAATCTTATAAATGGATTTCTTCGGATTGTAATTACGCACATAGGTCTGATATCTGCGGTATTCATTGCCATAGAATTCCGGACGCATATTTCCGCCGCATCCCCAGCTTTCATTTCCGACTCCAAAATAAGTCAGATTCCATGGCTCTTCGTGACCGTTTTCTTTTCTCAAATCAGCCATCGGGGAAATACCCTCAAATGTCATGTATTCCACCCATTCATTCATTTCCTGCACCGTACCGCTGCCAAGATTGCCATTTACATAGGCTTCACAGCCAAGCTGTCTGACAAGTTCAAAAAACTCGTGTGTACCAAAACTGTTATCTTCAACTACACCGCCCCAGTGGGTATTTACCATTTTCTTGCGGTTTTCCTTCGGTCCGATTCCGTCCTTCCAGTGATACTCGTCAGCAAAACATCCGCCCGGCCAACGAAGCACCGGAACTTTTATCTCCTTCAGTGCATCCACTACATCGGTACGCATACCGTTTACATTCGGAATCGAAGAATCCTCTCCGACATAGATTCCTTCATAAATACATCTTCCAAGATGTTCGGAAAAATGACCGTAAATTTCTTTGTTGATTTTTCCCAGTTTGTTCTTTGCATTCACATATAATTTTGCCATAACAATTCTCCTTTTTCTGAATTACTGATTTCTGAATCATGCCATCATGATAAACCAGTTTCCCTGCTTTGACAATGATATATGCTGTTTACAAATTGATATTTTCTGCTTTTTTATTTCTCAGGCAAAATACTTTTTACGTTTTCCTTTAATTCCTTCGTGGCATTTTCGATATCTTCGGCGGCAAATATAGCACTGACTACGGCGATTCCGTCAATTCCGCTTCCTTTTAATTCTTTTATATTATCCTTTGTAATGCCGCCGATGGCAACTACCGGGATATCCACGGCATCGCATATGTTCTTCAGGATATCCGGTGACAGATTATTTGCATCTTTTTTTGTTCCGGTCGGGAAAACGGCTCCCACACCGAGATAATCTGCTCCGCGTTCCTGTGCAAGCAATGCCTGTTCCACCGTTCCTGCTGACACACCGATGATTTTATCCCTGCCAAGCTTCTGTCTTACATCGCCAGCTTCCATGTCACTCTGTCCGACATGCACACCATCCGCATCAATTGCCAGTGCAATGTCTACATTATCGTTAATCACAAACGGAACATGATAAGACGCACATAATGCCTTGATTTCTTTTGCTTCCTGTAGAAAAGTTTCCTGATCCAGTTCTTTTTCCCTTAACTGGACAAAGGTTGCCCCACCTTTCAATGCCTGTTCTACCTGATGATATAAGGTATCTCCCTTTAACCAGCTTCTGTCAGTTACCGCATATAACTGCATATCCTTCTTATCTACGTTCATCTTACACAATCCTTTCTACCTTTGCCAGGTTTTCCAGTGTTTTTCCATCCATATGACAAATCGCATCAATAATACGGTTCCGGTAAGTTGAATTTCCTTCGTATTCTTTCATATGCACAAATGCAGTTTCTCCGGCTACTCCCATTGCTGCCACTGCTGTTACCGCAGCTTCAAGCGGCTTCTCCGGATTTGCAGCCAGATAGGCAGTCATAAGTCCTGACAGCTGGCAGCCCGTACCTGTGATCTGTCCCATCTCCGGTCTGCCATTTCTCAGGGCATATACCTGTTCGCCATCGGTAACAAGGTCAATCGCACCGGTAACTGCCACGATACATCCGTGTAATCTGGAAAACTGCTGTAAAAACCGTGCCGTTTCCTGCAGATTATCTTCTGTTACCTTATCCGCTTCGCAGACATCGACACCTCTGGAATCGCCGCCCTGTTGATGCAGTGCTTTTATTTCTGACATATTTCCGCGGATTACGGTGAACTTTATCTGTTCCATCAATTTTAACGCTGTATTGGTACGCAGTGTGCTTGCACCTGCTCCCACAGGATCGAGCAGTATCACATGATTAAGTTCCTGTGCTTTCTTTCCTGCTGCCATCATAGCAGGAATCGTCCTTGCATTTAATGTCCCGATATTAATATTCAGTCCATTGCAAATCGAGGTAATCTCTTCCACCTCTTCGATCTCATCTGCCATAATCGGACTTGCACCACAGGCAAGTATAATATTTGCCACATCATTTACAGTTACATAATTCGTGATATTATGAATCAACGGAGCTTTTTTTCTTAAATTATCAATACATTCTTTTAACATTTCTGCATCCTTTCTTCCAGCTTACACCGCCAGACCTTTTCTCTTCCGCCAGATATTTTCTGACACTGGTATCATTATATCAATCCGCCTGGGAAATTACAACAAAAATGTCCGGGGCTTATTCCCTACAGATTCTTTATCAGATTTACCATTTCAAGTGCACTCAAAGCACAGTCATATCCCTTGTTTCCTGCCTTTGTTCCGGCTCTCTCGATTGCCTGTTCAATATTTTCCGTTGTAACCACACCGAATAATACCGGTATGCCGCTGTTCAGACCAACAGTCGCAACTCCCTTTGATACCTCATTGCATACATAATCATAATGGGAAGTTGCCCCACGGATTACCGCACCGAGGCAGATTACCGCATCATACTTTCCACTCGCTGCCATCTTCTGTGCAACCAGCGGAATCTCAAATGCACCCGGAACCCATGCCACTTCAATATCATCCGAAGCCACCTCATGACGCACCAGACAATCCTCCGCACCCGATACCAGCTTTGAAGTAATAAACTCATTAAAACGTGCTGCAACAATTCCTACCTTAATTCCTTTTCCTGTATAATTTCCTTCTAAAACCTTCATCATTCATTCTTTCCTTTCTAATCTGAGTTATTTATAATTGAGGTAATGCCCCATTTTATTCTGTTTTGTTTTTAAGTAGAACAAATCCTGTGAGGTCGGCTCCATCTGAATCGGCACTCTCTGACTGATCTCCATGCCATAATCGGAAAGTTCGTATACCTTCTCCGGATTATTGGTCAAAAGCCGTAATGTCTTTGCACCCAGGTCTTTCAAAATCTGTGCGCCAATGTAATATTCCCGCATATCTCCCGGAAATCCGAGTGCAAGGTTTGCTTCCAGTGTATCCATTCCCTGATCCTGAAGTGCATATGCCTTTAATTTATTAATCAGTCCGATTCCCCTGCCTTCCTGACGCATATACAGAAGAATTCCTCTGCCCTCCTGATTTATCTGAGTCATGGCTGCTGCAAACTGCTGCCCGCAGTCGCATTTTAATGAACCAAATGCATCCCCGGTCAGACACTCAGAATGTACCCGGCATAACAAATCCCTGCCATCGCCGATTTCGCCTTTTACCAGTGCCACATGATGTTCCCCGTTTAATTTATTTACATATCCATAGGCTTTAAATTCGCCATATTTTGTCGGCATTCTCGTAACCGCTTCACATTCCACCAGTTTTTCATGCTTCTTGCGGTAATCCTGCAATGCCCGGATGGTAATAAATTTCAGATTCCATTTGTCTGCCAGTTCTTTTAACTCCGAGGTACGCATCATTGTTCCGTCCTCCCGCATGATTTCACAGCAGAGACCACATTCCTTCAATCCCGCAAGCCGCATCAAATCAACGGTTGCCTCCGTGTGTCCGTTCCGCTCCAGCACTCCGTTTTTCTTTGCAAGAAGCGGGAACATATGTCCTGGTCTGCGGAAGTCCTCCGGCTTTGCATTCTCATCCACACATTTTCTTGCGGTAATTCCTCTCTCCTCGGCGGAAATGCCGGTTGTTGTGCTGATATGGTCAATGGACACCGTAAATGCCGTACCATGATTATCCGTATTATCACATACCATCTGCGGAAGCTTTAATTTTTCACAATATGCCCTGCTCATCGGCATACAGATTAATCCCTTTCCATGCATCGCCATAAAATTAATATTTTCGGTTGTGGCATATTCTGCGGCACAGATAAAATCGCCTTCATTTTCACGATCTTCATCATCTGTCACAAGAATAATTTTTCCGTTTCTTAAATCTTCTAATGCTTCTTCTATTGTATGAAATTCGCTCATAGAAAACCTCACTTTCTAAAATCCATATTGGTGTAAAAAATCCATTGTAATTCCACTGGTTTTCTTTTCCAGTCCCAGAAGATGTTCTATATATTTTCCAATCTGGTCATTTTCCAGATTCACTCTATCTCCCTGCCGTTTTTCCGGAAGAATCGTCTGCTCCATGGTATGCGGAATCACGGAAACCTTAAAATAGTCTTTTCCTGTTTTTGCCACCGTCAGGCTGATTCCGTCAATGGCAACAGATCCTTTTTCAATAATGTACCGCATGATATTCTCACCTGCACTGATGGTATACCAGACTGCATTTTCCTCTCTTTTTACTTCTGCAATCACTCCCGTTCCATCGATATGTCCCGACACGATATGTCCGCCAAATCTTCCATTTGCAGGCATTGCCCGCTCCAGATTGACGTGGCTTCCTGTCCTTAATATTCCAAGTGAAGAGCGGTTCATGGTTTCCGGCATAACATCGGCCTGAAATGTCTGTTTTGCAAACTCTGTTACTGTCAGGCAGACTCCGTTGACGGCAATGCTGTCGCCCACATGAAGATCTTCCATAATTTTGCCGGCGGCAATTACAAGAGAAGCACAATGGACTCCCTTTGCTATTTTCTGCACAACTCCTTTTTCTTCCACTATCCCGGTAAACATACGTTCTCCTCCTTATTGCCTACAAATCTGCATCGATCAGAAGATCCTGCCCGATCTGTGTTATTTTCTGATTTTTTAATCCAAATGCTTCCGACGGATCTTTTACGCCCTCTCCGCCAACCGCTGTTTTTGCACGCTCTCCGCCAAAAATTTTGGGTGCAAGAAATGCACTGATGTGTGTTACAATTCCAGCCTGCAGAGCCGACCAGTTCAGTGTACTGCCACCTTCCAGAAGGACGCTGTCAATCTTCTGCTCTCCAAGCATCTGCATGAGTTCTTTTAAGTTTACCCTGCCATTTACCGGTGTTGTCCTTATGATTTCACATCCGGATCTCTGAAATGCTTCTATTCTGTCCGGATCATCGCTGACCGTTGCAAAAACAGTCCGTATCTCTCCTGCTGTCTTTACAATCTTACTATCCATAGAAGTTCTAAGCGTGGAATCACAGATAATCCGCACCGGATTTCTGCCCCCCTCCAGACGGCAGTTTAACATCGGATCATCCGCCTGAACCGTACCGGCTCCAACCATAATCGCCATATGTCTGTTTCTCATGTGTTGGACATATGCCCTTGCCTCTTCTCCCGTTACCCATTTGGAAGCCCCGGTAAAACAGGCAATCTTTCCATCGAGTGTCTGTGCATACTTCATGGTGACATAAGGTGTTTTTGTCCGGATATAATGGAAAAATACCGGATTTACGGCATCACATTCTTCTTTCAGTACCCCCTCTGTAACCTCGATGCCATGTTCTCTCAGAATACGGATTCCCTTTCCGGCAACCAGCGGATTTGGATCGCCTGATCCAATCACAACCCGGCGGATTCCGTTCTCGATAATCGCACTGGTACACGGCGGAGTTTTTCCGTAATGGCAGCATGGCTCTAATGTAACATAAATCGTCGCATTCTCCGCCGATTCTGTCAATGATGCAATGGCATTTCTTTCGGCATGAAGTTCTCCATATTTTTCATGATACCCCTGTCCGATAACCCTGCCATCCTTTACGATTACCGCACCAACCATAGGATTGGGATTTACATGTCCTTCCCCTTTTACCGCAAGTGCAATCGCCATACGCATATAATCTTCATCCGTCATATCGATACCTCCTGATTTACGATCTATTTTTCAGAGGTCTAAGTCCAAAAAAGCTCCCTGACATTAATCAGGGAGCTTAAAATACGCGTAAATACACGTCTATCATTATCCATGCAATGATAAATTCTTCTCACATCCAGACTATACTGTCGGCTTTGGAATCTCACCAAATCATGCCAAAAGGCTCGTGGGCTATACCACCGGTGGGGATTTTCGCCCCGCCCTGAAAAATTATCGACATTGTCATTATAGTGCATGAATATAAAAAATGCAAGTGGATTTATTAAGAAATTTTCTCGTTATTCGGGGCAAGGGACTCCGCTATATCTTTCGTTTTAGCTATCATTTGACTATACGCATAATTTGATTAAACATTCCGTCTTAAATTTATTTTGACATGAATTGTCAAATATGATAAAGTATAGAATACAGGCAATTATTCAACATTTTAATTTTGGCTAGATTGAGATGGTTAAGCGGTTTGAGTCACATCAGAGCAGCAATGTTCTGTTTATATAAATATCCTCGTAACACTATGTAGGAAATACTTACGAAGGAGGATGCCGTGTGACTGAAGTTGTACAATTTATTGTAGGAATATTTGGTCGAATTATAAGTGGTTTATTTACTACATATATAGTTCGCTTCTTAGATAAAAATGTACACAAAAATAACCGCATTGAGAAATAAGCGGTTATTTTGTGTTAATAATTTTTAATTAAAATATATTAGCCATAACTACCACATTATGACTCAAGCCGTCTAACGGATAATTGCCTGTTTCTTTTATATGTATAATAACACAAAAAAAATATATTGTAAAGTTTTATTTTTTATAATACGGAGATATCATTATGAAAATATTGTTAGAAATAATAAAAATTTTATTACCTGCAGCAGTCACTGGAATATTTACATTTTGGGCAACAAAATATGCTTATAGCAAAGATGTTCCATTACAAAAAATGGAAATTGCATATAATCGAATTTATTATCCTTTATATAATCTTTTGCAAAATATAAAATATAAAAATCTTACTCAAGAAGAAAAGGAGCAATTATACTCCCAAATTTCTAACTATCTTAAGAAATATAATAAATACGCAGATAGAACAACTATACGATTATTTAAAGTATTATGTATCAAAGATTCAAATGAATTATTTGAAAATTTTTGTAATAATATATATGACAGATGTTCCTTTTTAAGACGAAAACTGGGATATTTAGAGCCAAATATTCTTAAAATTTACACTTATTTGCCAAGGAACGAAAAATTAACATTAAATATTATACTGTTATTTACATTTACATATGTATCTGCAACTTTAATCGGTGTAACAAATGGAGTTTTTCAGCATTTTTTTATAGTTCTTTGTTTCATAAGTTTTATATTTTTAATTTATGAATTAATATGCAAATTTATTACTTTTATTTTTGATAAAATTAGACAGAACCTTTCTCATCCAGATTAATTTTATTTATAACTGTCAGAGGTGAGACTATTATTTCCAATTTTGAAAAATTTTACGTTCTATTTAACATCCCAAAAGCTTTTATTGTATTGTTTTTGGGATGTTTCCATTTTTAGTTGCTTATAATACTTTTATTTGTTCACTTTCTTATAATAATTATTTAAATATTTCCCACCGGTTATGAATTCAGCTCCCATTTTATTAATATAACAAAGCATTCCATCTTCCTGTAAAATAATTTTATTATCACAAGTATATTGTGGTTTTCCTATTCTTGTATAATTTAAATAAATTGTATTACCATCTGTCGTGTATGTTCCTTCGCTATCTTCAGCACATTCTATATAATGAATAAACGAACCATCCCTATGAAACTCTATATATGCGTTATATCCTCCGCCTTCAACAATCATTGTTCCATACCAGAATTTTGCTGAATATTGTTTTCCATCATCACCTTTTACATATCTCAGATTCCACCTGCCTATAATCTGTTCCCGAATAGAATCTTTTACGTTTACTGCTATTGCACTGCTTCTTACCACTTTTCCGGTGCTGTCTTTGACTTCTATAAAGAATTCACGGTTTCCCTGACTTCCTGCTGTCCAGGTATAGGTATTACTTGTAACAAACAATGAGGTTAATCTGCTCCATTTATTCATATCTTTATTGTGAATCAGATAACTATAGGTATACGCTCCTGTTCCTCCGTTTGCCGTTCCGGTAATAGTAACTTTACTTCCTTTTGTTATACTTGAAGCACTGCTTCTGGCACTGATTGTCAACGGATTTGCATTTGTTACAGTTACATTTACTGCACTGCTTCGCACTACCTTCCCTGTACTATCTTTGACTTCTACAAAGAATTCACGGTTTCCCTGACTTCCTGCCGTCCAAGTATAGGTATTACTTGTAACAAACGATGAGGTTAATCTGCTCCATTTATTCGTATCTTTGTTATGGATCAGATAACTGTAGGTATACCCTCTAGCTCCCCCACTTGCATTTCCTGTAATAATTGCTTTACCACCAACTGTCACAGAAGAAACACTGCCTGCAGCGGTAATACTTAAAGCCTTGCCTGCATAAGTATCTGTTGTTTCTGCAAATACCAGCATAGTATTTAACATCATCATAATTATACAACATATTGCACATAATCTTTTCTTCATAAATCATCTTCCTTCCTTTTGGCATTTGTTACTTTATTTCTGTGCTACTCACAATATCAAAACAGAGAGCCAGCATAATACAATGTCTGTATTAATTCAGACTCCCTGTTTTTAACTATAGAATTATTATTTATGGTGCTACCAGACGGTAATTAAAGGAATATCCAAAAATTTTCATTCCTGATTTACTGATTGTCGAACCCCATTTTACCTTATTTGTTCCGCCGCTTCCATTGCAATCACCATAAGTTATGGTATCTCCTGACACATCATATACAACGATTGTGTGTCCATTATCCCCGCCATAACGAATAATATCTCCGCTCTTAACACCATTCAGTGTATTTACCTGCTGCCAGTTTCTCGGATCTGTTCCTGATAATGCATTTCCAACCATTAATGCCCAGCCATGACACTGCCATGCATTACTGAATTGACCATTCCAGGTATCTCCGGTTCTATATGGACTCTGGGTTTTTAAGTTATCTATTTTTTCTTTGTAACCTGTTGGTTTAGGAGACGGATCTGGTTTTGTTCCCGGATTCTGCAATGTCCATCTCTGATTCATATTATTAATATCATATTGCTGAAAATTAACATTACCGGAATCGCATAATGTAATTGCTCCATTCATGGACTTCAAATGAAATGCATAACTTCCATCCCAAAACTTATCAGCAATCCAAATCTGTGCATCCGGATCATCCAGCTGGTAAATATCTATATTATCGTTATAATCAATATTCATATTACCATTTGTAGGACGATATACATCCAATACAAATTCTCCACCTTTTGTAACGATTGCCCAGCTGCCATACTTGCTATTGTAATTATCAAATCTCCAGATCTGATTATCACCGTTATGTATTCCATATGCACCTACATTTGTTGCATTTGCACGATTTCCATTTGCATAATCCAATGCTAGGCCAGAACTCTTTTTGGAAACAATTAAATATTCTCCACTTGGAAGTCCTACATTCTCCTGATATACATACACCGTATATTTATCCGTCTTTCCGCCATCATTTGTCTTTACTGTAATTTCTGCTGTACCTGCTGATTTTGCAGTTACTTTTCCACTGCTGTCTACAGTTGCCACAGAATTATTGCTGCTGCTCCAGGTTACATTTTTGTTTGCGGCATTCGATGGTATAACTGACCAGTTCGTCTGGATACTGTTTCCGCTTTTCACAACAACATTATTTTTATTGCTTGTAATCTTGACACCTGTAACACCTACAATATTCTTTGCGGAAGTTTTCCATTTCTGCGAATTGTCAGATACATTAAAATCTTTTAACTGCAGTTTTGTGGACTGGGTAACTTCTGCTGCACAGATCGCATAATTATATCCTTTTAATTTTATGATATAATATCCGTCCCATGTATGTACAAGTTCCCACCTGGATGCCGTATTATCGCTTCCATTGGCGGCTAATTCAATACTTTGTCCGGCTTTTAATGCATTTGAAGTTCCGCCCCGGTTTGCACTCAGAATATAATCACCCGTACTGCTGCTTTCCGGTTTCAGTATCAGACCTTTTGAACCATCTTCACTGACTCTCCAATGCTGTGCAGATGAATCATTGTAACCAAAATACTGAACTTTTGTTCCGGCTGCGGATGTGGCATTTACTACATCCATATTAAAGTTTGTGTTTGATGCTGCTGCAAATTTCCTTAGTACAATCGGTATTTAGTACCGCTACCCACGCACTAGGGAGGGACCCGGTAAACCAGGAAGATTCCCTAGTGCCATAGCCGAATGTAGCGGGAGCGTGCCTTCGTGTAATGTTTCGTTTGCATATGCATTTACAAAAATTTAAGTGTTTCGCAATTACCTATGATTCTTTGATGCCTGTGGATAATTCCGCATTATGCATTCCCACATATTATACAAAAAAAGGCAAAAAAATAACTGTTCGAAACCTTTCACAGTTTAAAACAGTTATTCCTCATTTTTATTCATCTTCTAATTCGTCTTCGTCAATATCCAGTGTATAATCATCCAGTTCGTCCGGGAAGTCATCTTCATCATCCGCATAATCCGGAGCTCCGGTCTGGGGCGGCTGTTGCTGCGGCTGTGGTTCCGGTTTTGGCTGCGGCGGTGCCGGCGGCACATTCAGTTCATTCCGGTTTGCGATAACTGTCTCCAGTGTTTTCTGCAGTGACTTCATGTATGCTTCATAACGCATTGTGATATTTTCCATTGAATAAGTAATGGTATTCTGGATGTTTGCAAGCATATTGTCTGTATACTGGATCGCCCCTAAACGAATGGTATCTGCATCTTCATTTGCTTCTGCAATAATCTTCTGTGCCTGTTCCTGAGCTTTTGCAATCAGTTCATTTCCCTGTACATATGCCTGCTGGGTAATCTCATGCTCATTCACCAATGCACTTGCCTGCTCCGTAGCTTCTGCAATAATGTTTTCAGCCTTCTGTCTGGCATCCTCAAGTATTCCGCTCTTATTTGCCAACATACGCTGATATTTTTTGATTTCTCCCGGAGTTTTCATTTTGAGCTCTTCTAACAATTCTTCCAGCTCATCTTTATTTACCATAATTTTTGTGGTTGATAACGGAGAGAATTTGCAACCATCAATATAATCTTCTATTTCATTGATAATCTGCTCAATATTGTTACTCATAACATAGTCCGCCTTTCTTATCTTTCCTTTATTCCATATTTTTCGTATACTTTGTCACAGACTTCTCTAGGTACAAACTGTTTAATATCACCACCAAAGCTTGCAATCTCTTTCACAGTGGTGGAACTCAGATAAGAGTAATCATTGCTGGCGGTCAGAAACATCGTATCAATTTCTTTGTTGAGTATACTGTTCGTCTGTGCCATCTGAAGTTCGTACTCAAAATCCGTAATTGCCCGCAGTCCCCGGATGATGCAATGTGCTCCCTGCTCCCTGGCAAAATCTACCAGCAGTCCACTGAAAGCCATAATCCTTACGTTTGGAATATTTCTTACTACATCTTTGAGCATCGCAACTCTTTCTTCAACTGTAAATAAAGGAGATTTTGACTTATTATTCAATACGCCCACTATAAGTTCGTCACAATTTCTTGCCGCACGCTGAATAATGTCCAGATGACCCAGCGTAACCGGATCAAAACTTCCCGGATAAATTGCCCTTATCATTTTATTCCATGCCTTTCTGTTTCTTTTTATATGTATGCCTTTACAGGTAATTTATTTCTTTTGTATAAATATATGCATATTTGTTTTGTATTCTTTTCTTTTGATCATTTCATATCCAAACTGATCCAGATAATCAAAGCTGGTTTCTTTTGATGCTTCCACAATAATTACCGTATGGTCATCTACATAGTCCATCTGCCTCAATTCGTCTAAAACATGAAATTCAAAATTCTTATTATATGGCGGATCCATAAAGATAAAATCAAATGGTTTTTCTTTTCCCTTCAACCTGCCTATCGCAGCCAGAACATCACAATCCATAACAACTGCTTTCTGTCCCAGATGTGTCGCATCCAAATTCTGCCTGATGCATGCAACTGCTTCTTTTGCCTGTTCTACAAAATAGCATCGTCTGGCACCGCGGCTGAGTGCTTCGATCCCAATGGCTCCACTTCCACTGAACAGATCCAGAAACAGGCAGTCATATAATTCTCCCTGAATCATATTGAAAAGTGTTTCTTTAATTCTGTCCGTTGTCGGTCTGGTCGATTCACCCGGAACCGTTTTCAGATTCGTTCTCCTTGCACTTCCTGAAATCACTCTCATATAATATTCCTTAATTCTTTTTGTAGAAAAATGAACGGAATGACTGGTAATTCAAGTCACGATAATTAATAATCTGTTCCGTACTTCCAACAAAAAGAAATCCTTCCGATTTTAATGAATCATTAAATTTACGGTATATATCCGTTTTCGCTTCATCCGTAAAATAGATTAATACATTTCTGCAGACAATCAGATCAAGATTGGTCGGATATTTATCTTTCAGAAGATTTCCCTGTTTAAATTCCACACATTTCTTAATCTCATCATTAATCTGGTAATTGCTTAATCCTACTTTTGTAAAATATTTCTTTTTAAATTCTTCCGGAAGTCCTGTCAGACTCTTCTGGTTATAGAGTCCTGCCCTTGCCTTCTCGAGTACCTGTTTATCAATATCTGTTGCCAGAATCTTTATGTCCCTTAACGGCATAAATTTTGATAACAGCATAACCAGGGAATATGGCTCATCTCCGGTTGAACACGCCGCACTCCATACTTTGATATTTTTGCCATTTTTCTTAATCAGCTCCGGAATAACAGAGTCCTCCAGAACCTTCCACTGTTCCGGGTTTCTCCAGAATTCAGATACATTTATGGTCAGATAGTTTACAAATTCCTCAAATAGCTCCTGATTCTGCTTCAATGCCGCAACATATTCCTTATAGCCCGGATATTTATGTTTTGCAATCAGTGCGTCTATTCTTCTTTTCATCTGCCGTTCTTTGTATGCATTCAAATCAATGGTTGTAAGCTGTAAAATCTGAGTTTTAAACTGTTCATAATCCATAAGGCACCTCTCATAATATCATCGGAATATTCCTGCTGATATGTAATATATACTATTTGAAAAAATCGAGTAGGAACCAGTTTCCCCAGACTCCTACTCGTTTCCTTCTGCTTAGGTTTTATTCAGCATCTTTCTCAGCTTCAGCAGCATTGTCTAATAAAGCTTTTCTGCTCAGGCTGATCTTCTTTTCATCTGCATTGAAATCAACAACCTTGGTTTCAATCTTATCGCCAATCTTTAATACATCAGACGGCTTGTCGATATGTTCCTTTGCAATCTGTGATACATGAAGGAGTGCATCGATACCCGGTTCAAGTTCTACGAACGCACCGAAATCTGTCATTCTTGCTACAGTACCTTCTACTACATTACCTACTGCATATTTCTCTGCTGCATTTAACCATGGGTTTGTTTCATCAAACTTAAGGCTTAATGCAATCTTGGTTCCATTTACTTCTTTTACGATAGCCTTAACAGAATCACCAACCTTGAACATCTTCTTTGGATGTTCAACTCTTCCCCATGACATTTCTGAAATGTGTAAGAGTCCGTCGATACCGCCTAAATCAATGAATGCACCGAAGTCTGTAACATTCTTTACAGTACCTTCTACTACCTGTCCTTCTTTGATCTTTGCAAGTAATTCTTCCTGCTTTTCTTTCTTTGCAGCTACTAATAAAGTCTTTCTGTCGCCGATGATTCTTCTTCTCTTCGGATTAAACTCGCTGATTACGAATTCGATTTCCTGTCCTGCATATTTACTTAAATCTTTTTCATAAGTATCAGAAACAAGACTTGCCGGAATAAATACCTTTGTTTCATCAACAACAACACTTAATCCGCCTGTCATAACCTGGGATACAACAGCCTTTAATACTTCTTTGTTTTCAAAAGCTTCTTCGAGTCTCTTGCTTCCCTTTTCCTGAGCCAGTCTCTTGTATGTTAATAATACCTGACCTTCTCCATCGTTGACTTTTAATACCTTAGCTTCCATCTTATCGCCAACAGATACCATTGTTGTTAAATCTGCATTAGGTGTGTTGGTATATTCGTTTCTTGCAATAATACCATCTGACTTGTAACCTATATTTAAAACAATTTCATCCGGCTTAACGTCAATGATTGTTCCTTCAACGATATCTCCTGTTCTGATAGTTTTTAATGATTCTTCTAACATCTGCTCAAAGCTTAATTCTGACATTCTGCCTGAACCTCCTCTATTATATTATTTGGGGTCGAAGCCCCTGCTGTAATACCTACATTTCTACAGGTTTGCAGCTTTTCTAAATCCAAGTCTTCAAGTTGCTGTATATAGTAAGTATGTTTACATTCCTCTTTACAAATTTCATAAAGCTTCTGTGTGTTGGAACTGTTTCTGCCGCCGATGACTATCATTGCGTCGGATTCCGCGGCAATCTTCCTTGCTTCCACCTGTCTCTCGTTTGTCGCATTGCATATAGTATTAACAACTACTATATCATACCGCTTTTTTGCAATAATTTCAACCATTTTATCAAATTTCTTGTAATTAAATGTCGTTTGTGCCACCACACACAGCTTTTTGCCCGGAAAAATGCTGAATTTTTCAGCTTCTTCCTCAGTATTCATGATGTAAGTATCGGATTCGGACCATCCTTTTATCCCCTGGACTTCCGGGTGATCTTCATTTCCAATAATAATAATAGCATACCCTTCCCTGCTTTTTTCTTCCACGGTTCTGTGGATTTTTTTCACGAAGGGGCAGGTTGCATCCACTAATTTGAGTCCCTGGCTGCGGATCATGTCATAGGTTTCCCGGTCAACTCCATGGGATCGAATGATAACCGTTCCTTCCGTTATGCTTTTCAGGTCCTCTTTTCCATAGATAACCCGGACTCCTTTGTTCTCCAGGTCAGACACGACCTGTTCATTGTGGATAATCGGGCCATAGGTATAAATGATCTCCTGTTTATCTTTTCCATTTTTTATTTCTTCATACACGGTTGCAACAGCTCTTTTTACCCCGAAACAGAACCCTGCCGTCTTTGCTGTCCTTACTTCCATCCTTTTTCCCTCATCAGTGTCTGTATTTTTTCTGCCACTTCTTCTATGGTCATTGCAGAGGAGTCAAGATAGATCGCATCCTCAGCCTGCTTTAACGGTGCAATGCTTCTGTGCATATCCTGATAATCCCGCTCTTCGATATCTTTTTTAATTTCTTCGAGATTGCATGGAATTCCTTTTGCCGTCAGTTCATCGAAACGTCTTCTGGCCCGCGTATCGCTTCCAGCTGTCAGATAAACTTTCAGTTGTGCATCTTTTAATACATTCGTTCCGATATCCCTGCCGTCCATGACAACATTATGCTCTTTTCCCAGCTGGCGCTGCAGCATGAGCAGTTTTTCCCGGACTCCTGCATAGGCGGAGATGACGGAGGCTGCATTTCCTGTTTTTTCTGTTCTCAGATATGGATTTACATTTTCGCCATTTAAAATGACCTGCTGTTCTCCATCTTCATACCGAATGGTTACCTGTGCCGGTTCACAGACTTTCACAACTTCTGTTTCTTCTTTTATATTTACTCCGGACCGCACACATAATACAGCCAGTGCCCGGTACATGGCACCGGTATCCACATAGATAAATCCTTCCCTTTTTGCGACTAGCTTTGCGATCGTGCTTTTTCCGGCTCCTGCCGGTCCGTCTATTGCTACATTAAACATCTGTTTCCTCTCCTTTTCCTTTTATACGGAAAATCCCGCAAGTCTTCCTGTGGACCATGCCACCTGAAGGTTATAACCGCCTGTAAATGCATCCACATCCAGCACCTCACCGGCAAAATATAAGCCGGAAACAAGCTTTGATTCCATGGTCGCAGGATTGATATCTTTTACATTGACACCGCCCTTGGTAATGATGGCTTCCTGGAATCCCCTCGTTGCGGTAACGGTCAGCCGGAAGTTCTTAATGACATTTACAAGATTTCTTCGTTCTTCTTTTGTAATGTGGTTTACTTTCTTAAATTCGTCAATGCCGGATCGTTCTATGATTACGGGAATCATGCTCTTTGGCAGAAGATCTCCCAGTGCATTGCGGAAATCCTTATTCTTATATTCCGAAAAATCCCTTAAAATCCGTTCATCCAGTGGTTTTTCATCCAATGCCGGCTTCAGATCCAGCACCAGTTCTGTCTTTTTCCCCTGCCGCAGTCCTTCTGTCAGGATACTGCTTGCACTTAAAATCACAGGACCGCTGACTCCGAAATGGGTAAACAACATTTCCCCGAAATCGGAGTAGACTTTTTTTCCTTCTACATAAAAGTCTGCCCGGATATTTTTCAATGACAGTCCCTGCATCTCTTTGACACATTCTTCTTTGATCACAAGTGGGACAAGTGCCGGCAGAATATCCGTTACTCTGTGTCCGGTTTCTTTTGCAAAGCGGTATCCGTCCCCGGTTGATCCCGTGGACTGGTAAGAATACCCGCCGGTGGCTATAATAACTTTGGAGAAAAACATCTTTTCCCCTTTCTCCGTCACAATTCCTTTGATCACAGATTTCTTCTCCAGTCCTTCTTCCCACAGGATATCCTGGATGCCGGTATTCAGATGGATCATTACCTGCTGTTTTTTCAACATCTTTGTAAGTCCCCATATTACATCGGAAGATTTATCCGACACTGGAAATACCCGGTTTCCCCTTTCTACCTTTGTCTCCACGCCAACATCCTGAAACATCTGTATCACATCGTCATTGCTCAGTGTATACAATGCACTGTACATAAATTTTGAATTGGTCACGATATTCCGGCGTATCTCGTCCATATCGGATGCATTGGTCAGATTACACCGTCCCTTTCCGGTAATAAAAATCTTCTTCCCAAGCTTTTCATTTTTTTCAAAAAGATGGACTTCGTGACCGGTCTCCGCCGCGGACACCGCCGCCATCATGCCAGCCGCACCGCCACCGACTACTGCTATTCTCTCCATTCTGTCTGTTCCTTACTTATATTGATATATCAGCTAATTACGAAACTCATAATTTATAGTTATTACCGATGCAAAATGAACAATTATTAAGAAGGTACTATGAGGCTGGTACTAAGGAGGGACCCAATTTATTGGGAAGATTCCTTGGTACAGTCAGCATTTAGTATCCGTTACCTGCCGAATGTAGCGAGAGCGTGCCTTCGTGTCATTGTTGCATTTTCATCGGCAATTATAGATACTTAAGAGTTTCGTAATTACCTGTATTGATTTTTATGTTCTGAATTTTACCACAACTCTATTGGCATGTCAAATCCCTATGCAATCGGAGTCGTCTACCTTATTGAGTTCATCATTTTCTCCCGTTCCGTACTGGTTACAGATATCTTCCAGCATTTCCAGACGGTTTAGCAGATTTTTCCTTCGTTTTGCCATGACTGCCGTTATCAGTGCATTTATCAGGCTCATCGGAGCACAGAGGGAATCGGCTGCTGCCGTCATATCGCTCCGTGCGGTCAGATTGCATGAGGAATACAGATTCATGGGCGAATTTATACTGTCCGTAATCGTAATCACACTGACACTTCTGCTGTTTGCAAATTCAATTGCCTTTAATGTCCGCATGGAATATCTTGGAAAACTGATTCCAACCAGACAGTCTTCTTCATTTATCTTCATCAGGCCTTCAAATAAATCACTGGTGTTTCCATTGGATATCACTGTCACTTCGTCTAACATTAATTTCAGATAAAACCCCATATAAACTGCCAGCGGTTCGGAACCCCGTATTCCTACCAGATAGACATGCCGGGCATTCAGCAATTTTTCCACTGCCATGTCAAAGGTGCGCCGATCCGTATTTTCCAATGTCATACTGATATTTTGAATATCTTTTTTTAATATCTGTTCCAATACTTCCTGTCCAGATATATTTTCATTTTCTATATCAACGGCAGGTGCTTCATGAAGTTTTGTATATACCAGCTGTTCCAGTGCTTTCTGCATATAAGGATAACCTTTATATCCCAGCAGTCCTGCAAACCGGACAACGGTTGATTCACTGACACCCACCTGTTTTCCAATCTCTGCTGCCGTAAGAAATGCTGCTTTGTCATATTCTGAGAGAATATATTCTGCCAGCTTTCTCTGACCTCTGCTCATTGTAGAAAATTTCGTGTTAATTCTTTTTACAATGCTTTCCTCTTCTTCCATCCGTTTCCTCCCTCTGTTATTCTCATCCAATCTTAAAAATTCCATCCAGCATTTCCGCACGTTTTTCCCAGGTATGTGCCTGTGCCAGATCATATCCTGCCTGTGCCAGTTCCCGGCTTTGTTTCTCATCCTGTAACAGTTTTCTTACCATTTCCGGCATTTTTTTCCGTTCTTTCAAGCTATATTCCGCAAAGTCCACATGATCATGCAATATTTCCTCCAGATACAGAGATGAGTCCGTAACCGTTACACACCCTGACAGCATGGAGTTAAAGATTCGGTCATGTGCTCCTTCTTTAAACCACGGCATTACATTGAACGATACTTTTGCCCGCTGCATGAATTCAAGGCAGGTAAGAGAATCTACCTGTCCCATAAGAATAAGATTTTCGGGTTTTCTGCATCCGGACAATTCCCAGTCTTTTCCCAGAACGGTTACTTTCATCCCTGCTTCTGCAAGGGAACATACCAGTTCCCGCCTGAAATATGATCGTACATATAAATCTACAAAAATCATATGGTACATACATACAAGAGTTTCATGGCGTGTGATCTTCGGAATTTCACTATGCAGATGCTTCAAAATCGCCGTATCCATCGGCATCTCCGGATTCTGAATAAGTTCTTCTATGATTTCAAAATAAAATTCTTTATTATCTTCCGGTACTCCTGCCAGATGTTTTTCCAGGTTTGGCAATGCAACATAATTTCCCGCAAACAAGATATCAATATCCCTGTCCGCATATGCAATCGGATCTGCCAACAGTTTTGTTCCTCCTAATGGTACAAAATCCACACTTCCATATTTGGGATAAAATGTTTCCGTAAACCGGCAATGTCCACGGTCAGTGCATATCAGTTTTAAATTGCTGTTTGTTTCCGAAAGCTGTTTGTAATAATACATGGGATGATCTACCATCATACACCAGCATGGGATTTTATACTTTTCCCATAGAGTACTATGTTTTTCTGTTTCAAACTGTTCTTCGCCGCTCAATCCAATAAAATTAAAGGTAAACAGAATCGTTTCTCCTTCTTTGTAAAATTTTAAAAATTCTTTCCTGCTATCCACAGGTGTATTAAGATTCCAAAACCAGATTTCTTTTCCCATATGTACAAAAGCCCGTGCCAGCTGTTCCGAAAAATATTCCAGAGTTTCCACAGCACCCTTAAACAAAATTATTCTTTTATATTCCATCCTGTAATTACCTATCACCTACTGATAATTTCAATTCCTAAAACATGTTTCTGAATCGCTTCCATATCCAGTACGGAAATCTGATCATCCTTATCGATGTCTGATGCCTGTTCATACACTCCTGTCAATGGACTGATTCCAAGAATGGATTTCTGAATCGCTTCCATATCCAGTACATCAATGATGGCATCACCGTTGACATCTCCCCGCAGGATAGTTGTATAAACCTTTCCTGTTTCCTGCTCTGTTACTTTATATCCGGTTCCCACTTTGGACGAGTTATCCAAAACCTTATCATTTGTATCCTTTACCTGTACAGGACCTGTGTATTTTCCTGCAATATCACTGACAGTAGTTCCTTCCTGAAATGAGGAAATCGTTTTATTCGCAGAATTAATGTAACAGTAAAATGGTACTATAAACTGATAAGTATGATAAAGTCCATCATTCATTTCGGATCTAACGGTTATATTCGCGGAACCAAATTTTTTCACTACAAAACTGAAGTAACTCTCTCCGTTCTGCGGATCACAATATTGAACGACATCTTTATCATCTATCTCTATCGTATATTTGTCATGATATGCCTTTGACGATGTGCTGTTATACATGGAAACAGCAGCATATACCCTGTCACCTGGTTTCAAATCCTGATAAGTGTATTGATTAATTCCATAGAAGTTATTCCCGCTTTTCATATAAAGCTTCAAATAAATCGTATCTGCTGTTTCTCTCTGTGTTTCATGACCACAGGTACGGCACTTTACGGTTGCATATCCCTTTTCGTCCATCGTTACCACTTTATAATTATGTCCCCGCGCTACCTCAGTTTTATTTGTCGAAGTAAGATTTGCAAGGTTGATTTCATAAAAGGTAATATCATCATTTTTACATACATACCATACTAATTTTCCATTTACAACAATTGGTACACAGTCACTTAAATCACCACTCATTTCATAGATTTTCCCGGTCTGATTTCCATCCCCATCAATTTTCGTATAATTTACCATACCATTTCTTGTCCAGAGAAGCATATATTCATTTTCACCGGTTTTTACAAACTGCGGGGTAGACGTTCCTGTTTCGCCTTCTTTATAAGTAGTAATCCAGTTTGTTGTTAGTTCTTTACTATCTTTTGATATTGCAGCCACGAAAATATTTCTGGTTACTAAATCATCGATATCTCTGTTTTCCTGGCTGACGGTATTTCCCGCAAGAAGATATGCACTGTCGGAAATTTCAAATCCACCGGCGGATGCCCCTGTTTCGTTCGAATTCCAGTGCGATTGAAAAGTCATAAAGCGTTTTGTCTGGCATCTTGATATAAAATTACCATTCGTATAATCTCCGGTGTACAATTGCAGTATAAATGCTCTCGGATAATAATCGCCATGATCCACTCCTACCAGCTGCCCGTTATCTATTTTGATAAACTGATTAAAGGAATGGCTGATATATCCATATGTTGAATCATAAACACCCGAAAAAGCACTGGTTACCTTCATTTGTTCCGTATCCACCTGTATGGTATAGTTTGCCTGGTGACCGCTGTACATCAGATGACGGGTACGGATAAAAAGATACTTGCCATCATGTGTCATTCTGGCAGAACCTGCATCAAAAGGTTTCTTTGTATTTGCACCGTATTCACTGGCACTTGCAATACGATTCCAGTCCTTATCATACTTTGTAAGCCGGAGTACTTCCACTGTGTCATCTTTCTCACTGTTATTCTGACCGGACAAAATATAATAATTGTCATCCGTTGCATAAAATCCACCAAATATCGGAAGCTCGTCATCAATGATTCTGCTCTCCTGCAATTTATAATCTTTTGTGTAATATTCTACCAGGATTCCTGTATTATCATCGGATTTCTGTACACGCATTAATTTTCCATCCGTAGTTTCGGTCAGATAGGATTCTATCGGTGTGGACCATTTGGTATAATTCTGTGCATTGCTGTTTGTCGTTTCATAATCCTGTCCGCATGTTGCATAAGCACTTACCGCTGTACTTACCATTAAGGCTGTGCTTATTACAACTGCAGTGATGAATTTGATTTTTCTCATATTTTTCACCTCCAAAAAAGGGCTGTCTCCAGACAGCCCTATCTTAATATATTACACAGGATAAGCCTTATTTTCCGTATCTGCTACGTTTAAATCTACTTTTTCTCTCTGTGCTTTTCTATATTTGAAGAAATCTAATGCAACCTGTGGGAATAATGCATAAGTTAATACATCTTCATCCTGTTCTTTCCATTCAGCCATCTCAGCTTCAATCTTAGGAAGTTCCGGCTCTAAGAGATCAGCAGGTCTGCAGGTAATCGGTTCTTTATCTCCGATAACTTTCTCCTGTACTTCTTTGTTGAATGGTTTTACGGTCTGACCATATTCACCACTCAGAACAGCCTTTGTTTCCTTTGTTGCAATCTTGTATCGTTCTCCGCCGATAACGTTCATAACAGCCTGTGTTCCGACAATCTGTGAGGACGGTGTAACAAGAGGAGGCTCACCGAGATCTTTACGAACTCTTGGGATTTCCTCAAGCACTTCTTCGTACTTGTCCTCTGCATGCATTTCGGATAACTGTGATACCATGTTGGAGAGCATTCCGCCCGGTACCTGGTAAAGAAGAGTCTTGATGTTTACACCTAATACCTTTGGATTTAATAATCCGCTCTTTAATGCTTCTTCTCTCATTGGACGGAAGTAATCTGCGATTTCTGCAAGTAACTTCTGGTCAAGTCCGGTATCGTATGGAGTTCCCTTGAAGGTTTCTACCATAACTTCGGTTGCCGGCTGGCTGGTACCGAGTGCAAATGGTGACATTGCAGTATCGATAACATCCACACCTGCTTCTACTGCCTTTAAGTAAGTCATGGAAGCAACACCGGAAGTATAGTGTGTATGAAGCTGGATAGGAATCTTTACGGTATCCTTTAAAGTACCGATTAATTCGGTAGCTTTATATGGAAGAAGAAGTCCTGCCATATCCTTGAAACAGATAGAATCTGCTCCCATGTCTTCAATTCTCTTTGCGATATCTTTCCAGTATTCCAAAGTATAAGCATCACCCAGGGTATAGGATAATGCGATCTGCGCCTCTGCATTTGGATTTTCATGCTTTACAGCCTTTACTGCATTGACAGTACTCTGCAGGTTTCTAAGGTCGTTTAAGCAGTCAAAGATACGTATGATATCCATACCGTTTGCAACTGATTTCTGTACAAAGTATTCTACCACATCATCTGCATAATGACGATAACCGAGGATATTCTGTCCTCTGAAAAGCATCTGCAGCTTTGTGTTCTTGAATCCATCACGGAGTTTTCTTAATCTCTCCCATGGATCTTCTTTTAAGAATCGAAGAGATGCATCAAAAGTAGCCCCACCCCAACATTCAACAGAATGATAGCCAACTTTATCCATCTTATCTATAATCGGAAGCATCTGTTCTGTGGTCATTCTTGTCGCAATTAATGACTGATGAGCATCACGAAGGACAGTTTCCGTAATTTTTACTGGTTTTTTCTCTGCCATTTCTATTTCCTCCTTATATTATAACAGGATTGCCATAAATGTTCCGGCTGCTACTGCAGTACCGATAACACCTGCTACGTTTGGTCCCATGGCATGCATCAACAGGAAGTTTGTAGGATCTGCTTCCGCACCTACCTTCTGGGATACACGTGCTGCCATAGGCACTGCGGATACACCTGCGGAACCAATTAACGGATTAATCTTTCCACCGGATAATTTACACATTAATTTACCAATCAGTACACCTGCTGCTGTTCCGAATGCGAATGCAATCAGACCAAGTGCTACAATCTTCAATGTATCAAAGTTTAAGAATGCTTCTGCACTGGTACTTGCACCTACGGATGTACCAAGCAGGATAACTACGATATACATTAAAGCATTGGAAGCTGTCTCAGCGAGCTGTTTTACGACACCTGATTCGCGGAACAGGTTACCTAACATCAGCATACCAACAAGAGGTGCTGTGGTAGGAAGAATCATTACTACTACGATGGTAACGATGATTGGGAATAAGATTTTTTCCAGCTTTGTTACAGGACGAAGCTGTTCCATCTTGATCTTTCTTTCCTTCTCAGTGGTCAGCAGCTTCATGATAGGCGGCTGGATAATCGGAACCAGTGACATATAGGAATAAGCCGCTACCGCGATCGGTCCCATCAGGTCTGTCTGCCCAAGTTTACCTGCAAGGAAGATGGATGTAGGACCATCTGCACCACCGATGATGGAGATAGCTGCTGCTGCCTTATCATTGAATCCCATGGCAATCGCACCAAAGTATGCAATGTAGATACCGAACTGTGCTGCCGCACCCATAAGGAAACTCTTTGGATTTGCAATCAGTGGTCCAAAGTCTGTCAGGGCACCTACGCCCAGGAAGATAAGTGAAGGTAAGATACTCCACTCATCCAGAATATAAAAGTAATGCAATAAACCGCCGACACCGTTGGATGTTTCCTCCGGTGATGCGATGATATCCGGATAAATGTTTACGAGAAGCATTCCGAATGCAATCGGCACAAGCAATAATGGTTCATATTCTCTTTTTATTGCTAAATACAGGAATACACATGCCACCAGAATCATTACATAATTGCCCCATGTCAGGCCAAAGAATGCAGACTGATGAATCAGGTTTCCCAAAACGTCAAAAACGTAATCCATGTTGAAACCTCCTTTAAAGTATTTGTAAAACGTTTTTTCTTACTTTTACAAAATTAGTTTAAAGTAGCGAGTACTGCTCCGGCTTCTACTGAACCACCTTCTGCTACGTCAATACTTGCAACGGTTCCGTCCTGTGGTGCTACAATTTCGTTTTCCATCTTCATAGCTTCCAGAATCATGACAACCTGTCCTTTTGTTACTGCTGTTCCAACCGGTGCTTTTACAGAGAGAACTTTACCTGGCATTGGTGCAGTTATTTTTACTCCGCCCTGTGCTCCGGCTGCTGCCTTCGGTGCTGCTGCAGGTGCAGCTTTCGGAGCTGCCTTTGGTGCTGCTGCAGGTGCAACAGGTGCTGTTCCTGCTCCGGTCTCTTCTACTGCGACATCATATACATTTCCATTAACTGTAATTCTATAATTCTTCATAATTTTTTATATATCCTTTCTAATCGAAATTTCTCTTTGACTTGCGGATAGAACGTACAACAAATCCATCAGAAGAAGTTCCTGTAGAAGCTGCAATCGCTGCAGTAATAACTGCTACAAGTTCTGTATCATCTGCAAGTTCTTCTTTTGCCTCAATCTGTGATGTAACATTTTCCACTGCTGCAAATTTTTCCGGTTCGTCTTTTTTCTTTGCAAATTTTGCCTGAATGTCCGGAATATAACGGAACAGTGATATAATAAAGGAAATCACTATCAGGATCGCAAATACCGTAACAAGTCCGATCAAAGTATTTAAAGCTGCGCCGGACATTTTCTCACCCATGGTTTTTTCATGGCTTTCCACGGTTGAAAATGCGATTCCTGTCGGTGTGAGCTGACCGCCGATATAGTTACAGGTCAGTGTCATGACAAGATTTACATTTTCAAATTCAGCGGTACATACTACAGAATATCCTTTTTCTGTTTCTGTTGCTTTTGTCTCTGTCACTTCCTTGAATTTACCAAGCGTATCATTCTCTAGGTAGGTGTAATAACTTTCTGCCGCTTTCTTGAGAAATCCATTTGCATTTTCTTTGTAATATTCTGCATCATCAATCGTCATTGCAGCAAATGCTGACATATAGGACTGTGCCGCCTGGATTGCCGTATCTTTATCCGATGTGCTTGACATCATGGAAGAATAATAATCGGATGCTTCATCTGCATAAACAGCCGGTGTGCACATGGTTAATATCAATACAAAGGCAATTAAAAACTGTTTCATCTTTTTCATAACTGCCACCTCCTAGACTGTACCATGTTTCTTTGCCGGGCGTTCCTCTTTCTTTGTATAAAGCATTTCAAATGCACCAATGACATACTTTCTTGTATCTTCCGGTGCAATGATGCTGTCTACATAGCCTCTCTTTGCTGCAGAAGCTGCACTTACCTGCAATGTTTCGTATTCTGCCTTCTTTTCATTAATAAATGCAACAGAATCTTCTGCTTTCTTGATTTCTTCTGCATAGATAATTCTTACTGCTGCATCGGAATCCATGGTTCCAATCTTTGCATCCGGCCATGCATATACAATATCTGCATTACATGCTTTGCTGTTCATCACATTGTATGCATTTCCCATTGCCTGTCCGACTACCACATTTACCTTTGGTACGGTTGCTTCTGCATAAGCATAAGTCAGTTTTGCTGCTGCCTTTGCAATTCTCTTTTCATTGTCAACGGTTGCTGCAAATCCAGAAGCATTTGTCAATGTCAGAACCGGAATATTAAAGGCATCACAGAAGTTTACAAAATCTGCGGCTTTCTCACAGCCTTCTGCTGTCAGTGCTGTTCCGAGTTCTTCTGCTTTTCCTTCTTCATCATAAACAGTTGCTCTGTTTGCCACTGCACCTACGGTAATTCCGTTTAATTTCATGAATCCGGTTACCATGTTCTTTGCATAAGCCTTCTTAATTTCAAAGAATGTTCCAGCATCTGCAAGATTCTCCAGTGCGATCTCTGTATCGCCGACACAGTCAGCAAGATTTTCGCAGACTCTGTTTAAATCATCTGCACACTGTTCTTCCGCAAAGTCATCATTGTTCATCGGAAGCACGCTTACAAGCTGTCTGATTCCCGCAAGAACCTCGTCCTCTGTTCCGGTATAATCTGCCATACCTGAAACTTCTGCCTGATATGCGGCTGATGCCGTATCACATTTCTCTGCCCTGTTTCCATCCAGTGTGTTCGGTGCGTTTACAAAAAGCTTTCCGTCTTCAGCCATAAATGTGAAATCAGAAAGGGATGCCATAACACCCATTCCACCGCCACATGTTCCGAATACTGCCGTAACCTGTGGAACTACGCCTGATGCTGCTGCCTGCTTTGCATAAACTTCACCAAATGCATTTAATGCATCTGCTGCTTCCTCAAGTCTGAGACCGGCACAATCTACCAGTGCTACTACAGGTGCTCCCATCTTTACTGCCATGTCATAAAGTCTTGAAATCTTCTTTGCATGCATTTCTCCAACGGTTCCACCAAGTATTGATGCATCCTGACTGTAAACATATACCAAGCTATTGTCGATTACACCATATCCGGTAATAACTCCATCCGATGCAGCGACTTTATCCTGCATATTAAAATCGGTGCTTCTGGCTGTTACCAAACCGCCGATTTCGACAAAGCTGTTTTCGTCAAGCAATGCATTGATTCTATTCATTGCTGACTCTTTTGCCAAATTACTCATCATTCAGCCCTCCATTTAATATATTTTTAAGCAGAATTGCTTATTATCCATAAAGTTTTGTATCATTCTTAATGATTGCGCATATTCTCGCAATTATTCACATAAGTATATACAAAGGTGGTAATCAAAATTTCTGCCGATTATAATTTTATATCGAATTGCCAAAATTGGCAAGCTGTTTTTTGTGCAATTTTACATAAAATTACATATTTTTTTTGTGAGGTATTTCATGCGATTCTTTCTGCGATGTTTTTTTACCCTCTTTTTTCTCTTTTTTTTCGTATTTTTTACCACTTTCCACTTATCTGCCGGAGAACCTTCCCCTGATGAGCTTCATGCCCTGTCAGCCTGTCTGATGGATGCGGACAGCGGGCGAATCCTGTATGGCAAAACCTGTTCCGAGGTCCGTCCCAACGCAAGCACCACCAAAATCATGACCTGTATTCTCGCGCTGGAGTACGGAAATCCGGACGATCTGGTCTGTGTCAGCAAGTATGCTGCTTCCATGCCAGATGTGCAGCTGAACATGAATACGGACGAATATTACCGGCTCGGCGACCTGCTTTACTCCCTTATGCTCGAATCCCACAATGATACTGCCGTAGCCATTGCAGAGCATATCAGCGGGGACGTTTCTTCTTTTGCTGCACTGATGAACGAGAAAGCTGCCCAGATCGGCTGTACCGGCACCCATTTCATTACACCGAACGGTCTGGATGCCACAGAAACCGTCGATGGTACGGAATATATCCACGGAACTACGGCTGCGGATCTCTGTCTTATCATGTCCTATTGCATTAAAAATGATACCTTTCTTTCTATTACACAGACGGCATCCCATACCTTTACCAATTATTCCATCGGGGATGATGGCAACGCAGTTCCCGGAAACAGAAGTTTTACCGTAAATAATAAAAATGCCTTTCTCCATATGATGGATGGGGTGATCTCCGGCAAAACCGGCTTCACGGGGAATGCAGGCTACTGTTATGTGACCGCACTTAGAAATGGAGATCGTACTTTTACGGTGACTCTGCTCGGATGCGGCTGGCCGAATAACAAAACCTACAAATGGCAGGATGCGTCCCTGCTGTTAAATTATGGTCTGGAAAATTTTTCCAGAAAGGATTTATTTGATTATGAAATGCAATTCCCGCCGGTTTCTGTCATGGACGGCATTACCGGAAGTGTTCCGGTAGAAATCCATCCTGCCCCGCTCATTTATGCGGTCAAATTTTCAGACGTTTTGCAAATTCACTATGATTACCGCAAAAATATAACAGCACCGGTGGAACAAGGCGATGTCATCGGATCGGTATCCTATTCCCTAAACGATACTGTTATCAGAAAATATAATTTATATGCTGCCGGATCGGTCGGCAGGTTTGATTATTCCTATTGTCTGGGCCGTGTTATACAGACTTTTCTTCTGGGTAAATAGGTTGATATCCTTCCTGGATTTCTTTTAAGATTTCCTGTCTGCCCTTTAATGCAAGAATTTTTTCCCCCAGCCCGTTCTCCTGCAGTTCCTGCAGGAGCTTTCTGTGATTTTTCCCTTCAAAAGCAGGACAGATGCCGGCTAGTCCGAGATAATAGCCTTCGTCGTCTTCCCTGCAAAAAATACGGATTGGCCATATGCTGCATTCAAACGGTTTCTCGCTGCCAAGGATACAGCCTTTCTTTTCATCCAGGCAGGGACACAGGAGAATCTCCTTTTCATCATGAAACTCATAATGTGCCATATATACTTCCCTGCCATCTTTACAGACTTTATCAAAACAATCTTCCAGAATCCCGGCTTTCTTTATCCGCTCCATATCTTCTTTGGAAAACAATGGGGATTCCCATGCATCCTCTTTTACAAAAGAGCAGCAGATTCTGCACTTTGCACAGGTTTCATGTGTCAGAACATTATGTAGCATCTTTTTCTTCCTCCTCTATATATCCGATTTCCTGTTCCGCCTGCTGCTTGAATTCCGATACTTTATCCCTGTCCGGTTCCGGTAGTTCTGTAATAGAAGAAACTCCAAATTTTCTTAAGAATTCTTCGGTCGTTCCAAAGAGCAGCGGTCTTCCGGGTGCGTCCAGTCTTCCCAGTTCCGTCACAAGGTTATATTCAATCAGTTTATTGACGGCATGTTCACATTTTACACCCCTGATATTTTCTACTTCGGTTCTGGTAACCGGCTGTTTATATGCGATGATGGACAGGGTTTCCAACAGTGCATCCGACAGAACATTTTTCCTTGGCTGGCTTGCGATCCGGATCAGATATTCGTACATACTACTTTTCGTACACATCTGATAGGATTTCTCCAGTTCCACAATCTGCAGTCCGCAGCATTCGTCTTCATATTTTTCTTTCAATTTTTCTATCAGTGCTTTTGTCTGTGCTTCCGACAACCCAAGTGCCTCTGCCATCTTTGACAGTTCCACGGATTTTCCCATTGTAAATAAGATTGCTTCTGCTGCCGCCAGTAACTCTGCCTGGTTTTTATCACTCTTCTTTTCCCGCATAATTCTCTCCTAATCCATTCTCTGTCCGGATACTTACCATAATATCGTCAAATAATTCTTTCTGTTCAATCACAATCTCTCCCATTTTCATCAGTTCAAGGATCGCCAGAAATGACACAATCACATGCATTTTACTATGCTGGGATTCCAGCAGTTTCCGGAAGCTGAATACTTTCTTCTCCCTTGCATAATCCCTGATAAAGGTGATTTTATCCGGAAGGCTTACTTCTTCCCGTTCAATATTTTTAAATTTGCTCCGGATCGGATCTACCTTATCCTCGCTCCGGTGCATTGCCTGTCGGAAAATCTCATTCAGCTGCCCCAGTGTAATTCCTGCAAGCAGTTCATCGAGATCCACTGGCGGTTCGTATGCCGCAACTTCCTCCGGTATGGTCGGAAACTTATACATCGCAAGCTCCGCTTCCTGTTCCCGATCGCGCAGTTCATAGGACATATATTTGTACATCTTATATTCCAGAAGCTTTTCCACCAGTTCCGCTCTCGGATCTACCTCTTCGCCGTCCTCTTTGACTTCTTTTGGCAGAAGCATTCTGGATTTGATATCAATCAGGGTTGCCGCCATTACAAGAAATTCACTTACCACATCCAGATCCTGCCTGTCCATCTGATTGACATATTCGAGATACTGTCTTGTAATCTCTACAATCGGAATATCATATATATTTACTTTATTCTTTTCAATCAGATGAAGCAGCAAATCCAGTGGTCCTTCAAATGCCTGTAGTTTTACCGGAATTCCCATAGTTTTCTTTCCCTTTCTTCTGCTATCCTTCCTGGTCTTTCTTCATTTCCAGGACAACGTATTCTGCCGGGTTAAAGAGCCGGAAACGGATCGTATGTGTTCCGGCTCCCGCAGTCAGAAACATCTGTGTGTCTTTTTCTCCATATTTCCCATAGGAATACTTCGGAAATAATCTCTTGCCGGTGGAAATCACACCTCCCAGAACAGGAAGCCGTACAATTCCGCCGTGGTTATGCCCCGACAGCACAAGGTCTGCCCCCCACTTCTCATATGTTTCAAAGAATTCAGGTGTATGGGCAAGCAGAATTTTTACTTCATTTCTGTCTGCTTTTTCAAAAGGATTCTGTGCTGCCAGCTTCCCTGGAAATACCTTCTCCTTGTATACTTCTGCCTGCAGTTCCAGTCCGTACAGATACAATGCAGTCCTGCCATGTGTAAAATGTACCCCTGCATTATTCAGAAGTCTGATCTTTCCCATGTGTTCAACCCGGCTGATATAATCCTTCCATCCGTCCAGCGCCTTTCCTCTGGTTTCGTGATTTCCAAAGGTATAATAAACCGGACAGATATCTTTGATCAGTGTCAGGAAATGAAATGCCTGCTCTGTCCGGAGTTTCTTCTCCTTTCCGATAATCAGATCCCCGCCCAGCAGAATGTAGTCGGGATTTTCCCGTCTTATAGCATCTGCCAGTTCCTGATTCTCCCTGCCAAATACACTTTCGTGCAGATCCGACAGGAACACAATCTTAATATTATCTTTTATTTTCCTGCTCTTATATAAATAATATGCCCTGGTAAAATGCGTATTTTCATAGTGGCTTCTGAGCAATACTGCTGCCAGTATTACTGCACATAATATCAGAAAGTATAACATAAAACCTCCGTATTGTAAATAATTCTCTTTTCTCTAGATCCACAGTTCATGGAGCAGTCTTTTCAGACAGTCCAGATATACCATTTTCTTCACATCATTTCCGGCAATGATATCCACCGTTCCAATCTGCTTTTCTCCCAGATAGTATTCCGCAGTTCCGATCACATCCCCCTGATGTACCGGTGCCGGAATTTCTTCTTTCAGATTTATCTTCTTTTCAATCTGTCCGATGTCCTCCCCGCTAGTGCTTAAATAGCTGAATGGACCACGGTATCCGATGGTCACGCTATCCTTTACTCCCTGTGCAACTGGAACATCATTTAAGCTATCCTTATTTTCATCCCTGTACAGACTACAGTTTGCATATCCATAATCGAGCAGCCTTACCGCTTCTGAAAATCTTGCCTTGTAATCCGGTGCTGCCATGACGACGGCAATCAAATCGATATCGTTCTTTCTTGCTGTCGCACTGACACAGTATTTTGCCTTACTGGTCGAACCGGTTTTCAGGCCGGTTGCCCACTGATACTGTTTCAGGAGTTTATTTGTATTTGCCAGACCAAATTCACTGCTTCCTTTTGCCGTTGTATGTATAATATTTTCCATCCAAATCCCGGAATAATCAAATATCTGTGGATATCTGGTAATCAGTTCCCGAGACATCAGTGCCACATCCCTCGCCGAGGTATAATGTCCATCCGAATCCGTAAGTCCGCAACAGTCCTCAAAATGGGTATTGGACATTCCAAGCTCTGCCGCCCGTTCATTCATACGTTTCACAAACTCCTCTTCGTTTCCTGCTATGTATTCAGCCATTGCGACACAGGCATCATTTCCGGAAGCCACAATAATACATTTAATCAGTGTGTCCACACTCTGTACCTCTCCTTCTTCGAGAAATACCTGCGAACCTCCCATGGATTTTGCATAGGCGGAGGTAGTTACCTGGTCTTCCAGTTCAATATCCCCTTCCCCGAGTGCATCAAAAACAAGGATGAGTGTCATTATTTTGGTAATACTTGCCGGACTAAGCTGTTCATCCGCATTGTTTTCGTAGATCACACTTCCAGTAGATGCTTCCATCAGAATACAGGCTTTCGCCGTCAGTCCAAGGGAATCCGCACCATTCTGTGTTTCTTCTTCTGCATATACATAAAACGGCAGCATGCCCAATGTCAGGATATTAATCATTAGCCATACTGCCGCGATTTTGAATTTTTTCTTCATATTCATTCTTTCATCTTTTCTTATCTCATTTTATGCTGAAAAAATGAATTTATGAATTTTCATCGAAAATCAGGAATCCTGATTCTGGGAAACTCCGGTTTCATTGCCATCTGTCGCGATATAAATGTATTCATCGGAGGTACTTACAACCGACCTTCCCTTCCACAGCTGCTTCACCGTAAAGGAATCCAGGTTCTGTACCTCATCCGCTTTTACAATCAATGTCTTATCATCGACAAACTGTGTCTCACATTTCTGGTTATTGATATAGACATAACTGAATGGTGAGAAATATGTGCCTTTTACAATATAGTAATGGCTCGTATCTGCCGGATCTACACTTTCCTCTTCGGTCTGCGGTTCCCCCGACAGATCCGCCGAACTCGGATAGAACTGCTGTGGATTATTTTCCTGTTCCACTCCGGTAATAATAACCGGATAAGTTCCCATCTGTAAATCCGTCGGTACATATGGGTTTGTTCCGTCAAATGCATATCGGTCACCATAGAGCATATCATATTCCAGTGTTTTCAATGACTGGAGATAATTGGCATCATTCTGGTAAACTCTGTGGAATTTATTGATCACACCCTGATCGATTCCGAGTTTCTGAAGAATACGAGGGTATATCTGGAAAGTTTCTAAATCTTCATTCGGCATATCAAATCCAAAATTACTCCAGATAACGTACTCGGTCTGATATAAATTTGCATTGGTCAGTTCATCCTCTGTCAGTTCCAGACTCGGAAGATGATCGCCATACATGACAAGAATGATGTCCTCATCAAATTTGGAAAGTGTATCGGTCAGTTCCCCGATGAAATCATCCATTTCCTTAATCTGGTTTACATAGTATTCAAACTGATTCCTACGTTCCTCATCTTCGATACCGGATACTGTAATCAGAGGTTCTTCAATTACCTGATAGGACGGATAGGTGCCATGCCCCTGAACGGATATCGTATAGATAAAATCCTGTTCGTCCGTAGATTCCAGTACATCCATAATCTGCTGTGTCAGAATCTTGTCCTTTACCCACTCAAGCGGTGTGTATTCGGTCGGATTCATATATTCCACACTGGTAAAGGTATTAATGCCAAGGTTCTTAAATACCTGGTTTCTCGAATAGAAGGATGCATTATTATTATGAACCACATGCGAAGTATAACCATAATCCCGCAGTACATAGGCGATACTTTCACAGGTGGTTTCTTTCAATATTGTCTTATATGGGAACTCGCCCGGTCCGAAATCTTCCAGGTTCATGCCGGTCATCATCTCAAATTCAGTGTTTGCCGTACCATATCCGACATTATTTACCGAAAGAAATCCGGAAGGATATTCTTTCTTCAGCTGATTGAAAATCGGTGTTGCCTCTTCAGACAATTCCAGATCTTTTACTTTATTTACATCAAAGAAGGATTCCAGCTGTAAAAAGATGATATTTGGCGTATCCGCATTTTCGACCGGAGCATCCTCCGCCGCATCCAGTTTCTGCTTTATCTTCTGGATAGTTTCCGCAGAATACTCCTTTGGTTTCTTCACACCTACATTTACCACGGAATTCGCAAAGCAGTAAGCAAATCCGTATTTCTGATATGCGATGGACAGATTCGGGAATTTTGTCGAAAGACTTCCCGTTGCGATTCCGATATCTGCGGAACCGACTGTTACAATGCCGATAAGAATAATCAATGCGATATTCCAGACATAATTGATTTTCTGTGCATATTTCGGTACCTTCTTCCATAAAAACAGGACAAGGCCAATTGCGGCAATGATCAGTGCAATCAAAAATGCTCCCAGTACTCCACTCAGATACTTATTCATGATTCCCATAACAGAAGTTGCCATTCTGAGGTCATTTGCCGAAAATGGTGTTTCACGGTAGGTTTTGAGCATAAAATTAGCCACACCAAACCCAATCCATACACAGGAAATCATAAGCATGGGAGCAATTCTCTTTTTCAATACCAGTGTAAATGACAGTGTAAACAATACAATAATATAATTCAACAGAAATGTAACCGGACTTCCCGTAACAAAACCAAAAAATTTTGAAACAGATCTCTGGTTTAATGCTTCTGCAATGGTATAGGATACAAACGGTGCTATCAGAAAGACAAGAAATGTTGCCCTTTTCACTTTATCATTCCAGATATCCTTAAAATAATTTATGATCTTACTCTTCATGATTATAACCTTTCTCCTCATGTCGTGAATTTCCTCTTATGCGGACGGATAGCTGTTTTTGATGTTTCCATCGAGATCCTTCCACAAAAAGCGTCCATCTTCAATCGTCATATAGCCATGATGGCTGTTTTCCTTTGGTATGGACACCGAACCAGGATTCATATACATATTATTTCCGACTTTCTCACATGCCGGCACATGTGTATGACCATGTAATAATACCTCATTTTCTGCAAGATTAGGCATAAAATTTTTATTAAATTTATGACCATGTGTGGCAAAAATAGTTATATGATCCAGGCAGAGCAGACAATACTCCGCAAGCACCGGAAATTCCAGTACCATCTGGTCAACTTCGGTATCGCAGTTTCCTCTTACACAGAGAATCTCGTTTTTCATTTCATTTAACATGGCAAGAACCTTTTTGGGATTATATTCTTCCGGTAAATCATTTCTTGGTCCGTGATAAAGAATATCACCGAGCAGTAATAGTTTATCACAGGCTTCTTCTTTGTACTTCTTCAGAAGCTTTTCGCAATAATACGCAGAACCATGGATATCTGCTGCTACCATTATTTTCATCTTTCTTTTACCTCTTTTCAGGAATTTCTGACAAATCATAACACATCTGTTACTTTTTTTCAAGTCCGAAGATATCCTGCCTTATGATTTTCAACAGAATTTCCAGTATTTTTAAGTAAGTATAATAATCTTCTTTTTCGATCCTGCATGGCAGATAATACTTCTTTCCCTTTTCCATTCTGACCATGAGTTTCTGGGAAAATGCCGCCCCGGAAAATTCAAATCCGGATACTTCCTTCAGATCTAATTCTCCCCCTGTTACCAGATTTTTATAATAAATTTTCTCAGTAGTGACCGCCATTCCTTCCTTTCCGTTTTTCAGGACTGATGTATCATTGAACAGCAGAATATGTTCAAATTTTCCGGAGGACACAAACGAATTCTCCGCCTGCTTGATTTTAGCTTCATTATCACCGAATACAACCCTGCCACTGATTGTTTTACAGTCCTTGATTTCTTCAAGAAATTTCTGCAAGAGTGCCTCCTGGTTATCCTTCTGTGTCATGCCGATCTTTTCTTCCATTTCTCTTACCAGCCCGTCCACATACACGGTTTTGCACGGAATCGCCTTAATTTTACGGTACAGACTGTCCGTCTGGCCGGATTCATATTCTTCCCGGACTTCTTTTTCCTGCCCGTCAAAAAAGTTTTCAACAGCCGGGTGAACCGTCATGTCAGGCTTGGCAATCCGGACAGACAGCCCGATCTGATCCGCACTGGCCTGCACGGCATCCCAGCCATTAAGCCCCGGTACTGTCTCCGTCCTGAATTTTTCATATCTTAACAGGGCATCTTCTGATTTTCCTCCGGCAAATTCAAGCTCTGACAGCCATTTTCCATAGTTTTTTTTCAGATAATCCTGCGTTCTTGCAAAATCCTGATACGTCATCAGAAAATCCTGCGTTTCCATTGCCATGCGTATTGTTTTTTCCATAACATCATCCGGTGTATACTGAAAAATCTGATAAAAAATGTAATTACACTGTTTTACCAGATTCTCATTTTCCCTGATACACCCGAATTCCTTCATCAGGCAGACTGTGGCAAATCCTGCCGCTCCGGATAGTTTCATTGCCGGTATTCTGCCCGAATCTGCCTTTATTGTAAAATAGATATCCCACACAACCTTCTTTACTACATTTTCTGACAAGGTCAGCACAAACGGATAAAATCCGGCTTTCACAAGTTCTACCATAATTCTTTTGTCCTTTCTTAAAGTTGTCATTTATTGTAATATTTTCTTCATAATGTCAAAATTTACAAATGCTTCCAGATAGGCTGTCAGGATGTTCAGTGCAAAAATAAGTAAAAGACACCGCAGGTAGATTCCCAGCTTCTTTTTCATGATTCTTGATGCAATTTCCTTTTTACTTACGTTTTCCACCCGGACTTCCTTCTGTATTTCTTTTACAAAAGAAACGAGAATGATAATCATTACAATATATGTAATATAATGCGGAAATATGGAAATTCCGTACAACAGCATACCACCGCTTCCATACTGCATCACATACACACTGATTAGTATTCCGACCGTCAGGCCTTTATACAGAAGATAGACATTACAGACCAGATTTCCCAGTGTCGTAAATGCCAGTATCAGCAAAACAAGAATTTCCCTGCTTCTCTCCGCAAAAGAATAGAAAAACAGATCCTTCTTGTTCACGGTGCATTCCGAAAACCTGTCTATAAAATAGGTACTGTATGTCCCTAATTCTTCATATCCGCCTTTACAGAAGATATTGATAAAAAAGGTTCCGGCTGTAACTCCAAGGAGAAAGAGCAAGATAATACCAGCCGTCTGGGATATTCTCCATGAAATTCTGCCCGCCGGAAGACTTTTTTCTTTCTTTTTATTTTTTGCCGCACTGATATATGTAATATTTTTTAGCATATCCGTCTCCCCTGCCGTTATGAAGTTCTGCCTGTAACCTGTTCATAACAGTATATGAAGAAATGGTCTTACTTATGCTTTTTATTTCACTTTTCTTCCCCGGACATATTTTTCATAATAGGTCATGATACCGGAAATGGTTTTTGCATCCATGATTTTTCCCTGATATACCATATCCACCAATTCCTCGATCCCATATTCAAATACTTCGACATATTCCCCGTCATCCAGATGCTGCTGTGTTTTGACCAGATCCGTTGCAACAAAGATATCGATCTGTTCATTACAGAATGCAACGGTGGTATTCAGACTGATCAGCTTTTCCAGATGATCGGAATGATAACCTGTTTCTTCCTCCAGTTCCCTTGCCGCACAGTTCTGAAACGGCTCATCCAGGCTGTTTCTTCCTCCTGCCGGCAGTTCCAGGCATACCCGGTCGAGTGCATTCCGGTACTGTTTTACCATAAGAATTCTTCCTTCCTGCGTGACCGGAACGACCGCTGCTGCGCCTTTATGTCCGATAAAATCATAATCGTCTATTCTGCCATCCGGAAGTTCCACAGTATCCTGATACAGACTGAATACATGACATTTTTTAACCAGTTCCCTGTTGATTCTTTTTAATACTTCCATTTACTGCCTCCGCTCTGATTATTTAATATTCTCCGCCTTATTATAGCAGGCATCCGTTGCCTTGATAATACTGTTGCGAAATCCCCATTCTTCCAGCGCTGCAACTCCGGCGATGGTTGTTCCGCCCGGTGAGCAGACAGCATCTTTTAATTCTGCCGGATGCTTTCCCGTTTCCAGCACCATTTTTGCAGCTCCCATAACCGTCTGTGCAGCCATCTGATAGGCGTCTTTTCTTGGCACTCCATATTTTACCACACTGTCGGCAAGTGCCTCAATAAACATATAGACATAGGCCGGAGAACTTCCGGACGCACATACTACGGCACTCATCAGCTTTTCATCCACAACTGCATATTTTCCAAATGATTTAAATATTTTTTCTATCATTTCTTTCTCGGTCAGGCTGAACAGGGACGAATCATAACTTACCCCCGTCATGCCTTCTCCGAGAAGTGCCGGTGTATTCGGCATTGCCCGTACAACCCTGGAGTCAAATCCCAGCATATCCGTAAGATATTCTATGGTAATTCCCGGTGCAAGTGAAATCACGACATGTTCCTTTGTAATTACATTCTCAATATTTTTAATCACCTGGTCATACATCTGTGGTTTTACTGCCAGAATAAGATATTTTACATTATTCGCAAGTTCCGCATTGCTCTCCACGAAACGCACCCCCGTCTCTTCTTCCATACTTCTTCCCAATACACTGTTCTTTCTGGTAAAAAGGATGTCATCCTTTTCAAATACCTTTAATGCACCTTTTAACATGGCATATCCCATGTTTCCCATTCCGATAAATCCGATTTTTGCCATTTTTTCTTCCTTTCTCTTAACACATAAGGGCTCATCTCTATAACAGATAAAGCCAGATACTTTCTGTATCTGACTTTACCACAATTTTTATAAAATCTCTACTATAATTACTGTAAATCATTCAGGAATTTTTCAATTCTTGTTAAACCTTTATCAATCTGTTCTACAGAAATTGCATAAGATAATCTGATATGATCCGGGAATCCGAAATCTGCGCATGGCACAACTGCAACATTATAATCTTCAATCAGAATTCTTGCAAATTCTGCTGCAGTTTCTACTTTCTTTCCCTTATATTCTTTCTTTAATGCTTCACTGACATCTGCAAAGACATAAAATGCTCCCAGAGGTTCTTCCGTGGACACATATGGCAGTGCAGACATTTTTTCATACATGAATTTTCTTCTCTTGTCAAATTCGCCAAGCATCATCTGTACAGTTGACTGGTCGCCGGTCAGTGCCTCCAGTGCCGCTTTCTGTGCGATGGAGTTTGGATTGGATGTCTGATGGCTCTGTACACTTCCCATTAATTTTGCGATTTCTTCGCTAGAACCTGTATAACCGATTCTCCATCCTGTCATGGCATAACTCTTTGCAAGTCCACTGACAGTAATGGTTCTCTTATAAATCTCTTCGTTAAAGCTTGCAATACTGATGTGTTTATTTCCATTGTATACAAGATATTCATACATTTCATCTGATACAACATAAATATCATTCTTTACTGCATAATCTGCAATCGCACGAAGTTCTTCTTCGCTATAAATCATACCGGTCGGGTTATTCGGTGTATTCAGAACCAGTGCTTTTGTCTTCTCTGTGGTAGCAGCCTGAAGCTGTTCTGCAGTTACTTTGTATCCGTTTTCTTTTTCTCCTCTTACAAATACCGGTACACCATCGGAAAGTTTTATGATTTCCGGATAACTAAGCCAGTATGGTGCCGGAATAATAACTTCATCTCCAGGATTTAAAATGGCCTCAAAAACATTGGTAAGGGAATGTTTTCCACCATTACTGATTACGATCTGGCTTGGTTTATAATCAAGACCGTTAAACTTCTTAAATTTATCACACACAGCCTGTTTCAATTCTACAATACCGGATGCCGGGGTATATTTTGTAAATCCATCCTTAATTGCCTTAATTGCTGCATTACAAATATTATCCGGTGTATTGAAATCCGGTTCTCCTGCTCCGAATCCAACCACATCCAGTCCCTGTGCTTTTAATTCTTTTGCTTTTGCAGTAATTGCCAGTGTTGAAGAAGGTTTCACTGCCTGTGCTTTTCTTGATAATGTTAATGCCATTTTTACTCATCCTTTCTTTCTGTAAGAGTCGTTTTCTTTCTCCTGTGTCCGCGGCAGAAATACTTTAGTGCACTCTACGCAGACACACTTGCTACATTATAATACAAAGAAGGTCTATTGTCTAGCATTTCTTTCATTTTTTTCTAATTTTAGCTATTTTTTACATTTAGGGGATTTTCTTATTTCCATTTTATGTTATAATATACTATGTATGTATTTGAGCGAGTACAATTCATATAATAATCCATGCAAAAAGGAGCACAAACAATGTCGATCACAAAATCACAGAATCTATCCATCCACCAGTTATGCGAAGCAATCGATCTGCTTGACACCTGTATGGATGATTATTTATATGTTTATGATTTTGAAAATGATTTTTACTATATATCCAGCCATGCACAGGATCGGTTCTCCCTTCCTTCATGTTCGTTCCATGATGTTGCCCTGACACATTCCCAGTTTGTCTATCCTCCGGATTTCCCTAAATTAAAAGATGAACTTGCCCTGCTTTCTAAGGGAGGCAGAACTTCTCATTCCATGCAATACCGCTGGACAGGTCACGATGGACAGCCTATCTGGATCGACTGCCGCGGAACGATAATCAGTGAAGGAGATAAGCCGCTCTATCTTTTCGGCTGCATTAACGAAATCGGTGCTGTCCAGAAAGCAGATAATGTAAGTGGCCTTTTAGGAGAATCCACGCTGAAATCCTATATCCAGCAGTTTCTCCCAAAACTTCCGAACGGTTTTCTGCTCCGCATCGGACTGGATGACTTCAAGAAGATAAACGAAAAACTCGGAACGGATTATGGTGATCGCATGCTGAAGCGAACTGCCGATGATATTTCTTCCTGTATTCTTCCCGGTCAGAAAATTTACCGGGTACAGTCGGACGAATTTATCGTACTGGATTTTGCCGGTGGCACAGAAGCCATCGCCATTGATTTATACAAGCGTATCCGAAGCTTTATCAGCAAATTTGTTGCAGACAATCACTATGAAGCAGTATTTACCATATCGGCAGGTCTGCTGACCAGTGAAAACATTATCCAGCACACTTATTCGGACATTATGAAATATTCGGATTTTTCACTGAATGAGGCGAAACGTCAGGGCAAAAATCTCTGTTATATTTTCCAGCAGGCAGATTATGACAAATTCTGCCGCCGACAGGAACTGACCAAAGTTCTCCGTCAGTCAATTAACGAAGGATTCAACGGCTTTGAGGCATATTTCCAGCCATTGTTTGCAAGCCGGACCAATACCTTATATGGTGCGGAATCCCTGATGCGTTTTCGTTCAGAATCTGGCAATATGATATCTCCCGGTGAGTTTATTCCGATTCTGGAAGAAACAGGGCTGATTATTCCAGTAGGACAGTGGATGCTCCATACGGTTTTGAAACGTGCGAAAGAAATTATCGAAATTTGTCCGGACTTCCATATCAGCATTAATGTTTCCTATATCCAGGTAATGAAGAGTGACATTATCAACGAGATTATCCGTGCGGTTTCCGGTTATCAGATTCCACCATCCAATGTCATTGTGGAATTGACAGAAAGTGGTCTGCTTGTTTCCAATCTCCAGCTTGCAAAGACCTGGAGCAAGCTGAATGAACAGGGTATCCAGCTTGCACTGGATGATTTCGGCACCGGATATTCCAATTTCCATTATCTGCATACCCTGCGTCCGAACATTATCAAAATCGACCGTTCTTTCACGCTGAATGCACTTGAGAACGAATATGAATACAATCTGCTTGCCTTAATCAGCGGAATGGTACATGATTTAAACCTTACCGTATGTATCGAAGGAATTGAAACGAATGAGGAACGTCTGAAAATGCTGAATGTTTCTCCTGACTATTACCAGGGATTCTTTTTTGGAAAACCCTGTCCATACGAGGAATTTGTAAAGAACTTTATTGCATAATATAAAAAGGCGATAGAATCTTTGAATTATCAATCGATTCTATCGTCTTTTCTTATCTTATAGGATTTTCAGTGTCTCAACAGATAAAGTTTCTTTCTATTTTCACAAATCTGCGAATTTCTGCTATTTCGCATATTCCACGCATCTTGATTCGCGAACAACACTAACTTTAATTTGTCCCGGATATTCAAGTTCATTTTCTATCTGCTTTGAAATATTTCTTGCAAGCAATACCATATCAGCATCATTTACCTGTTCCGGTATTACCATAATGCGGATCTCTCTGCCCGCCTGTATTGCAAAGGATTTCTCTACACCTTTATATGAATTACTAATATCTTCCAACTGTTTTAATCTGTTTGTGTATGCTTCGAGGGTTTCCCTTCTTGCTCCCGGTCTTGCAGCTGAAATCGCATCCGCAGCCTGTACCAGGCATGCAATCAATGATTCCGGTGCAACATCCCCATGATGTGCCTCTACTGCATTAATAATAATCGGGGATTCTTTATATTTTCTACATAAATCCACACCAATCTGAATATGGGAACCTTCCATCTCATGGTCAACTGACTTTCCAATATCGTGCAGCAGACCTGCCCTTTTTGCCATTCGTACATCCACACCTACCTCGCCGGCAAGCAGTCCTGCCAGATGGGCAACTTCGATCGAGTGCTTTAATGCATTCTGACCATAGCTTGTACGAAATCTCATTTTACCAAGTAATTTGATTAATTCCGGATGAATTCCATGGACACCAACTTCCAGGGAAGCTTCTTCTCCGGCTTCTCTCATCATAACCTCGACTTCTTTCTGGGCCTTCTCTACCATCTCTTCGATTCTGGCCGGATGAATACGTCCATCTACGATAAGTTTTTCCAGTGCAATTCTTGCCACTTCTCTCCGGATCGGATCAAAGCTGGAAAGGATAACTGCTTCCGGAGTATCATCAATAATCAAATCGACACCGGTCAGTGTTTCAAGTGTTCTGATGTTTCGACCTTCTCTTCCGATAATACGGCCTTTCATTTCATCATTTGGAAGCTGGACAACCGAAATCGTTGTCTCAGAAACATGATCGGCAGCACATTTCTGAATGGCTGTAACCACATATTCCTTCGCCTTTTTACCGGCTTCTTCTTTCGCTCGGGTTTCCAGTTCCTTGATAAGCTTCGCCGTATCAAGTTTTACGTCATCTTCGACAGTTCTAAGCAGCAGATCCTTCGCCTGATCGGAAGTCAGTCCGGAAATTCTCTCTAATTCCTTTGTACGTTCTTCGCCAAGTTTCTCTACCTCTGTCTTTCTCTTTGCGAGCTGTTCTTCCTTTGACGCAAGAGCTGATTCTTTCTTCTCCAGCATATAAGCTTTCTTATCCACACTCTCTTCCTTTGATAAAACACGTTTCTCGTAGTGCTGAAGTTCATTTCTCCGCTCTTTTGTTTCTCTTTCCAGTTCGTTCTTTGTCTTTAATGACTCTTCTTTCGCCTCTAAAAGGGCTTCTCTTTTCTTCGTTTCCGCTGTTTTTAATGCTTCATCTATGATTTCGTTTGCTCTGGCCTGCGCACTTCCTACTTTTACTTCTACACATTTCTTATAATATGTAATAGCTGCAAACCAGACAATAATAGCAGTTACAACAATCGTTATTACAACAGCAATTATAATATCAGTCACAGGAGCACCTCCTTATTTAGTTTTCATTGTACAATACAACATATTAATTTTATACTTTTTTACATACAATGTCAAGTGGATATAGTATTTTTCTATACTTTATGCACAAGATCTACTCCTCCGGCTCATGTCTGATGCAGTATAAAACATCATCCATTCCAAAACCTCTGCGCAGAAGATATCCGATCATACGATTCTCTGCTTTCTTATCCGTTTCCCGGAAATTATACTTTCTTTTACGAAGAAGTTCGTAGATAAGTTCTTTCTCGCAGCTTTCTCCCAGTTCGTTTTCCCGCTCATCCAGAATCTCATTCACAAGTTGTCTCGAAATCCCTTTCTGCATGAGTTTCTGGCTGATATTTCTCCTGCTCCTGCGTTCAGCATAAAGATTTATATAATTCTGTGCATATCTCTGATCATCTATATAACGGTACTGTTTTAGAAAATCCACGGCATAATCAATGAGTTCCTCCGGATAGAATGCCTGCTTCAGTTTCGTCCGTATCTCATATTCCGTTTTATCTGCAGCCTTTAATAAATATAATGCCCGCTCTTTGATCCGTTTTCTTAAAATCTCATGATAGATTTCCTCCACCTGCTCCTGGACAAGTTCCATCCCCTCACTCAGATGCAGTCGTCTGATTTCGCCTTTATACAACGCAAATACGGTTCCGTCCTGCAATGTGATTTTTGACTTCTTATGATTTAGCTCTGTAATGCTTACGATCTTCATCTTATTTATTCTTCTACAGATTCTTCCTCTGTTTCATCAACTTCTGCTTCTTCCGTTTTCTCCTCTTCCTCTTCGCTGAAGCACTTCTCTCTTACCGCATGATCCACGACTTCACATATATCAGGATTGTTCTTTAAAAACTGTTTCGCATTCTCGCGTCCCTGTCCGATCTTATCGCCATTGTATGCATACCATGCACCACTCTTGTTGATAATTCCGAATTTAACTGCAAGGTCAAGGATATCGCCAATCGTGGAAATACCTTCCCCGAACATGATATCGAATTCTGCTTCCTTAAACGGAGGTGCAATCTTATTTTTTACCACCTTTACCCTTGTCCTGCTTCCGATCACTTCACCACCAGCCTTTAAAGTCTCGATCTTGCGGACATCCATTCGGATGGAAGAATAGAACTTCAGTGCACGTCCGCCGGTTGTTGTCTCCGGATTTCCAAACATAACACCAACTTTCTCACGCAGCTGATTAATAAAGACAACTATACAGTTTGATTTGCTGATGATTGCCGTAAGTTTTCTGAGTGCCTGTGACATCAGTCTTGCCTGAAGACCAATGTGGCTGTCACCCATCTCACCGTCTATTTCTGCCTTCGGAACAAGTGCAGCAACAGAATCCACGATTACGATATCAACTGCCCCGGAACGTACCAGTGTTTCCGTGATTTCCAAAGCCTGCTCTCCGAAATCCGGCTGGGAAATGTATAAATTATCAATATCTACACCAATATTCTTTGCATAAACAGGATCGAGTGCATGCTCTGCATCAATAAATCCGGCGATTCCGCCCGCCTTCTGTACTTCTGCAATCATATGGAGTGCAACTGTGGTTTTACCACTTGATTCCGGACCATATATCTCAATAATACGTCCCTTCGGTATTCCGCCAAGTCCCAGTGCAATATCAAGGCTGAGCGAACCGGTCGGAACTGTCTCGATATTCATATTCGCACTGGAATCCCCCAGTTTCATAATAGAACCTTTTCCATGCTGTTTCTCTATCTGTGCCAAAGCACCTTCAAGTGCTTTCAGTTTATCATTCTTATCCATTCTAAAACCTCCAAATCCATCTGTTTTGTATTTCCTTACACAGCCAGAACGAAAATACGTTCGTGAATGTATGTTCGATTGACTCTATCATAATATATATTATTCCATTTGTCAACCTGGTTTTTAATTATTTCTTTTTTGTTTACTTTTATTACAATATCATGTATTTATTATTATGTCAAGTAAAAAAACTGCCATATGACATGACAGTTTTCATTCGTTTTAATGATTTGTATCTTTTAAGACTTCTTTGTTTTTTGCAATATAATCAGCAAGGGAAATAATCGTAAGTATTAATGAAACATAAATAAGTACCTGTCCGATCAGATGATAGAATGGTAATTCCAAATCAAGAATCAGCCATATAATCATAAGCATCTGACATACCGTCTTTATTTTGCCCCAATAGCTTGCAGCAATTACAATTCCATTATCTGCGGCGATTGTACGGAATCCGCTGATAATCAGTTCCCTGCTGATTATGATAATTACAATCCACTTCGGAATGACATTACTCAGACAGATAAGTGCTGAACATACCAGCAGTTTGTCCGCCATCGGATCCATAAACTTTCCAAAATTAGTTACCAGATTATATTTTCTTGCAATCTTACCATCAAGCATATCTGTTATACTTGCAATAATAAATATTGCCACAGCTATATACTTGTCTGCTCCTTCCAAAAAAGGATATTCCATAAATATTACAAAAAATGGAATCAGACACATTCTCAAAACAGTTAATTTATTGGGTAAATTCATTTTTTCCTCCTGTCTGCCCGTACTAAACCAGCTCTCCAATTAAATCGTAATCCGATGATGCAGTGATTTTTACTTTTACAAAATCTCCCGTCATAAGAGCCTCATCCGTATGAATGAACACATAACCGTCAATGTTCGGTGCATCCATGTAGGTTCTTCCAATATACGCATTTTCATCTGCAACTTTGCCTTCGATTACGGCAAGCATCTCCTGCCCGATCCTTCTTTCTGATTTTTCAAAAGCAATGTCCTGCTGCAGCTCCATGATTTCGCACTGGCGGTCAGCCTTAACCTCTTCGTCAATCTGATCCGGAAACTCGGCTGCCGGTGTTCCTTCTTCCGGAGAATACGGAAATACTCCCAGCCGGTCGAATTCCATCTCATCAACAAAATCCATCATCTCTTCAAAGTTGTCTTCGGTTTCACCAGGAAATCCGGTAATCAATGTTGTCCGCAGGATAATATCAGGGATTGCTTCCCTCAGTTTTGTTACAATCTCCTGAATCTCTTTTTTGTTGGTACGTCTTCCCATTTTTTTCAGAATGGCATCATTACAATGCTGAATCGGCATATCCAGATAATGGCAAATCTTCTGTTCTTCCTTCATCGTCTGGATAAGTTCATCGTAAATTTCTTCCGGGTAACAATACATAATACGGATAAACTGAATTCCCTGTATTTTGCAAAGTTCTTTTAATAATTTATGAAGAGATTTCTCTCCATAAATATCTTTGCCATACATGGTGGTTTCCTGTGCAACAAGAATCAGCTCTTTTACTCCTTTTTCCGCAAGCTCTTTTGCCTGGCGGAGCAGGTTCTCCATCGGAACACTCCGGTAATTTCCCCTTACTTTTGGAATAATACAGTATGTGCAATGCTTATCACAGCCTTCTGCAATCTTCAGATGGGCAAAGTAACCACCGGTAGTAACCACACGTTCCGTCCGGATATCCGGCAGCCGGTTCAAATCCTTAAATACCTGCGGTTTCTTTCCTTCGAGTGCCTGTTCCACGGCTTCTGCAATTGCATCGTAAGAAGACGTTCCAATCACGGCATCTACTTCCGGAATCTCTTTATAAATTTCTTCCTTGTATCGTTCTGCCAGACAGCCGGTTACAATAAGTGCCTGACATTTATAGTGTGTCTTGCACTGAGCCATGTCAAGAATGGTATTAATGCTCTCTTCTTTTGCATCACTGATAAAACAGCAGGAATTCACAACGATAATATCTGCTTCACATTCATCATCTGTAAATTCATAGCCTTTGTTGCGCAGAATTCCCAGCATCTGCTCGGAATCTGCCAGATTCTTGTCACAGCCAAGTGATATAAATAATATCTTCATAAATTCCCTATTCTTCTGTTTCTGCTTCTTCTGTATCTTCAGTTACTTCAAGCACTTCTTCTTCCTTACTTTCTTCTGCTTCTTTTTCTTCTTTTTCTGCTTCTTCCGCCTCTTTGGCTGCCTTCTCTGCTGCTGCCTTTGCCGCTGCCTTAGCTGCTCTTCTCGCCAAGATCTCTTCTGCCCTGATTACAGATTCTTCTGCTTCTTTTGCCATCTCCACGGCTTCTTCATCTGTAAGAATCTTTATTTTTGAATCATATAATTCATCCACGGCTATGGATAATGGTTTGATACCTTTTCCTCTGGTTCTTACTAACGGTTCTTCCCCGCCGATAATCTGTCTTGCTCTCTTTGCTGTTGCAAGCACGATGGAATAACGGCTCTGTACAATCGGCTGTTCGCCCGGCTCCACATCGCTGTTTACAACTTCCATTAAATCTGTATAAGATGGATGTAACATAATTTTTCTCCTTCCGAAGAGTTTTCTCTTCTTTCACCAATTTTATTTATTTTATTCAATATTCTGAATCTGTTCTCTGATTTTTTCAATCTCTGCTTTTAATTCTATCGCATAATTTGTTACTTCAAGGTCATTTGCCTTTGAAAGTATGGTGTTTGCCTCGCGGTTCATTTCCTGTGCGATAAAATCCAGTTTTCTTCCCTGATGTTCGCTGTTTTCCAGTTCATCTTTCATGCCAAGCACATGGCTCTTTAACCGGACAATTTCTTCATCCACACACATTTTATCCGCAAACAGGATAACTTCAGATGCGATTCTGGCATCGTCAATCTGACTATCCTCTAACAGTTCGTGCATCTTGTTTTCAAGTTTTTCACGATATTCCTGCAATACCTGTGGGGAACGCTTCTCTATCGCAGCTATCGTCTGCAGCATTCCATCCAGCTTTGCTGTTAAATCTGTCTTTAAATTCTCCCCTTCCTTTTCTCTTGACCGGACAAGCATCTCACAGGCTTTTTCCAATACCTGTTCCAACAGTTTCCATACTGTTTCTTCATCCAGTTCCCCTTCTTCCATTGTAAGAACTTCCGGACATCTTGAAAGTGCCAATGCCGTAACATCATTCTTCAATCCCAGTTCTTCTTCCATTTCCTTAAAATATTTCAGATATTCTTCTGCAAGATTCCGGTTAAATTTAAGATTCGTGTTTGTTACACTCATATCTTCATAACTGATAAATATATCAATCTTGCCTCTGACCGCATACTTTTTCAGCACATTACGCATATCGCCCTCAAACATACTGAGTTTCTTCGGCATCTTCATGTTTACATCAAGAAACTTATGATTTACTGATTTCATCTCGATTATAAACTTTCTGTCATCTTCGGTCAGTTCATAACGGCCAAATCCCGTCATACTTTTTACCATGGTGTCTTCCTGCCTTTCCTTCTTATGAAACATACCCATAGGCTGCTATATTATATCTTAATTTTCACTATTAGTCAACCACCTGGTCAAGGATTTCCCCGATTTTGCCATTTATCACCAGATCCGCTTTCTGATCTTTATCCGTTGCACTAAGGTTAATCAGCACCATTTTGCTGCCTGTGTAGTAATCAATCATACCGGCAGCCGGATAGACAACCAGCGATGTTCCGCCCACAATCAGCATATCTGCCTGTCTTAATTCCTCCAGTGCATGGTTTACAATTTGATTATCCAGTCCCTCCTCATACAGAACCACATCCGGTTTTACAATACCCCCACATTCGCAACAGGGAATATCGTTGCTTTCCGCAACATAGGAAAGCGGATATGCCTTTCCACATTTCTCACAGTAATTCCGGTGAATACTTCCATGCAGCTCCAGCACATTTTTACTGCCTGCCATCTGATGCAGCCCATCAATATTCTGTGTAATTACCGCACTTAACTTTCCCTGCTGCTCCAGCTTTGCCAGGGCATAATGTGCCTTATTCGGTTTCGCATCCTGATAAATCATGCGGTCTTTATAAAAACGGTAAAATTCCTTCGGATTTTTTTTGTAAAAAGAATGACTGATAATCGTCTCCGGCGGATATTTATACTGCTGGTTATATAATCCGTCAACACTTCTGAAATCCGGAATTCCACTCTCCGTCGACACTCCTGCCCCTCCAAAAAACACGATCCGGTCCGATTCCTGTATCCATTTTCTCAATGTATCTACTGCCGTCATCTCTATCCTTCTTTCCTGGTTAATTGCAAAACTCATAATTATATCATATATACAAATGTAGCGAGAGCGTGCCTTCGTGTCATTGTTTCATTTGCAAATACATTTATCATTTAAGTGTTTTTCAATTACCCATGTTATTTCTTCCAGTATATCACACTTTGCCCCTTTATCAAAGCAGAACTTACTTGTTTTTCCTTTTCTTTTCTGTTATTATGTTTACTGAAAAAAATATATTCTCTTACTATTTAAGAGAAAGAATCGAGGTTTACTATGGCTTTAGATGGAATCAGTATATCTGCTCTGGTTTCTGAATTAGATTCAAAACTGACCGGAGGACGTTTGTTTAAAATCGCCCAGCCGGAGACAGATGAACTGCAAATTACAATAAAAGAATCCAAAAACCAGTACCGGCTTTTAATTTCTGCAAGTGCTTCCCTTCCGCTTGTATATATTACAGAAAATACAAAACCGAGTCCCCTCACGGCACCGAATTTCTGTATGGTCCTGCGCAAGCATCTGACAAATGCAAAAATTCTTTCCATTACCCAGCCGGGGCTGGAACGTATTATCCGGTTTGAACTGGAACATTATAATGAAATGGGTGATATCTGCCATAAATTTCTGGTGGTTGAGCTGATGGGAAAATACAGCAATATTATTTTTACGGATGAAGAAAATAAAATTATTGACAGTATCAAACATATATCTGCGAACGTCAGTTCTGTGCGTGAGGTTCTTCCGGGACGTACTTATTTTATTCCGGATGCCGCACATAAAAAGAATCCTCTGGAAACGGATTTTTCCCTGTTTTCCGATGTTCTGCGCCATCCACTGCCTGTCGCACGTGCAGTCTACAGCGGTTTTACCGGTATCGGCCCGGTTGCCGCACAGGATATGTGCTACCGCTCCGGCATAGATGGCGACCGTCCGGCAAACAGTCTTGATGAAAGCGAATTAAAAGCTTTGTATCAGGCTTTTTCTTCGGTTATGGATATAATACGGAATAAAAATTATACTCCGCATATTATTCTGAAAAATAATGAGCCAACCGAATTTAATTCCTATCCGTTATCTATTTACGGCAGTGATTATGATACGGAGTCCTATACTTCCATAAGCAGACTTCTGGAAGATTATTATGGAAAGAAAAACCTGATTACCAGAATTCGCCAGAAATCATCGGATCTGCGCAGAATTGTGCAGACCGCCCTGGAAAAAGATTATAAAAAATATGAACTTCAGGAAAAACAGCTTGCAGATACACAGAAACGTGAAAAATACAAAATATACGGCGAACTCTTAACGGCTTATGCCTATCAGATTCCTGCCGGTGTGACTCATGCAGAAGTTCTGAATTATTACGATAATCAGGAAATTTCCATTCCACTGGACAAGGACCTGACCGCTATGGAAAATGCTTCCAGATATTTTGAAAAATATGGGAAACTGAAGCGTACCTATGAAGCACTTCAGGACATTATTCTGGATACCAAAGCGGAAATTACCCATCTGGAATCCCTGATGAATTCACTGGATATTGCCGTTTCCGAAGATGATTTAAAGGAATTAAAAGAGGAATTAATCCAGTCCGGTTATATCAGGCGGAAATCTTCTGACAAAAAAGCAAAATTTAAGAGTAAGCCATTCCACTACCGCTCCAGTGACGGATTTGATATTTATGTGGGAAAAAATAATCTTCAGAACGAGGAACTTACATTTAAAACAGCAAATGGCGGTGACCTGTGGTTTCATTCCAAAACGTTTCCAGGCTCACACGTTATTGTAAAAACAGAAGGGAAAGAAGTTCCGGACCGAACCTATGAAGAAGCTGCCAGACTTGCCGCCTTTTATTCCAAGGGAAAAGAACAGGAAAAAGTAGAAATCGATTATATCGAACGAAAACATGTAAAAAAAGTAGCCGGTGCAAAACCGGGATTTGTAATCTATCATACAAATTATTCCATGGCTGTTGCACCGGACATCTCTGGAATTGAGGAGGTCACACCCTAAAGGGCTACGTCCACTTCCTTTAGGAAGTGGACCTTTACCCCCTTCGGGGGGCTGCGTCACACCCTAAAGGGTGTGACCTACCATCCAAGTAGTCTTGTATAGAGTTCTTCGTATTTTCTTGCAGAGGAGTTCCAGGAGAAATCTCTTGCCATTCCTCTGTCTATAATTTTATTCCATTCACGTTTTTTGTTATAGTATACATGTTCTGCATAACGGATGGTGTTTAACATTTCATGTGCATTGTAATTTGCGAATGAGAAGCCGGTTCCTTTGGATTCGTATTCGTTATATGGTTCTACGGTATCTTTCAGACCGCCTGTTTCTCTTACAATCGGTACGGTTCCGTATCTTAAGCTGATTAACTGGGATAAACCACATGGCTCAAATAAGGATGGCATGAGGAATGCGTCACATGCGGCATATACCCTGTGGGATAATTCTTCGGAATAGTAAATATTTGCGGACACCGTATTATTGTATTTCCAGTCATAATGACGGAACATATTTTCATACTGCTCTTCACCGGTTCCAAGAATTACGAACTGGATGCCGTCGGAACAGATTTCGTCCATGACACACTGAATCAAATCAAGCCCCTTCTGGCTGGTAAGACGTGATACAATTCCTATCATGAACCGCTTGTCATCCTGTTCCAGTCCAAGCTGCTGCTGTAAGGCCCGCTTGTTTTTAATCTTTTCCTTCCGGAAATTCTGTGCGGAATAATTCTGTACGATATACGGATCCGTCTCCGGATTGTATACATCATAATCAATTCCGTTTACAATACCAAACAGGCTGTTGCTTCTTGCACACATCAGTCCGTCCAGAGTTTCCCCATAAAATGGCTGTTTTATTTCTTCCGCATAGGTGTCGCTGACCGTCGTGACATAATCTGCATAAACGATACCACCCTTTAAAAAATTGGCATCTTTGTAATGCAGCAGTTTATCCGGTGTGAAATAATAGTCCGCAAGTCCGACCATGTCTTTTACGGTTTTTGCATCCCAGATTCCCTGGAATTTGAGATTATGTATGGTCATAATGGTCTTAATTCCCTGATAGAACTGCCCCTGTGAAAATGTATCCTTTAAGAATACCGGTATCAGTCCTGTCTGCCAGTCATGGCAGTGTATAATATCCGGACGGAAATCAATTACCGGTAATGCGGAAAGGGCCGCTCTTGAAAAGAATGCAAATTTCTCCATATCATAACAGATATCACCATATGGCTTCGGACCGCTGAAATAATATTCATTATCAATGAAATAATATGTAATTCCGTCATATTCCATTTTTAAAATTCCCACATACTGGGAACGCCATGCCAGATCCATGTAGAAATGTGTTACATACTGTAACTGGTTTTTAAAGTTTTCATTCATACACTGATATTTTGGTATAATTACCCTGCAATCATATTCATCTTTGTTGAAATTTTTTGGTAAAGAGCCTACTACATCTGCTAATCCTCCGGTTTTAATAAAAGGTACAGACTCCGAAGCTACAAATAGAATTTTCTTCATAAGTTTCCTCCATAATCATAATATAATTTATCCGTATACACGAAACTTTTATTTTTATATTATACATCAATTTCCGGAATATGAAAAGACTTTTCTGATATTTTATAGTAAAATTTCTCTATTTTATCCCTTTACCTGATTGAGCCGGATTCTGTCTGCAATCAGTGCGATGAACTCGGAATTGGTCGGTTTTCCTTTTCCCTCGTTAATGGTATAACCGAATAATTCATCGATGGTTTCGATTCTGCCCCTGCTCCATGCCACTTCGATGGCATGTCTGATCGCACGCTCCACTCTGCTTGATGTTGTATTATGTTTCTTCGCAATCGCCGGATACAGAATCTTTGTTACCGCCCCGAGCATTTCCATATCATTTACGGACATAATTATGGCATCTCTTAAATAGTGATATCCTTTAATATGTGCCGGCACACCTACTTCATGAATGACGGAAGTGACCTCGTTCTCCAGTTTTCTTTCTGCATCCGCCTGCGTTTCTTCTTCCGGCTCCATCTCTTCTAATTTATCCTCGTATACTTTAAATTCCTGTTTTTCTTTCAGATTGTCATCCTTCGGAATAATTACTTCAAATACAAATTTATCCTGTTTTTCTTTTCTGCGGATTTCGCAGGTCTGTTCTCCACTCTGGATTCGTGCGATAAAATTTATGCTTTCGTTATTGTTGAGCATTTTGCTTAAAATGCCTAATACTTTTACCTGATCTTCTTTCCTTACGTTTACACTGCTATCCATTCTGATACCTCCATAATCAAACACTGTTAATGTCGTTTTACTTCGAAAAATATTGTAAAATTTTCAGATAGATTTGCAGTAAAAGAAGTGTAAATTTCATGTAAAACTAATTCCCTGTCATTTCCTCGAACATAACATCCGCAAATATGCCATATCCCATGGTGGAATCGTTGACAAAGACATGGGTTACCGCCCCGATCCATTTTCCGTTCTGGATAATTGGTGTTCCTGACATTCCCTGTACAATTCCATTGGTAAGCTTTAACAGCCGCTCATCCGTTACTTTTAATACAATGCCTTTATTTTTGCTGCTGTTCTCATTTATTTTCTCTATTTCCACCTCATAGTCACAGGCTTCCCCGGATACATAAGAACGGATATATGCCTTTCCCTTTTCTATGTTGTCATGGGATTCCATTTCCAGCGGCTCTAATCCATATTTATCTATTAATTCCTGCTTCTGTTCTTCACTTTTTAAAGTCCCATAAATTCCAATGGAAGTATTTTTTGAGATATCGCCTAACATTTTCTGGTTTTCATATGATATCATCCCGTACAATGCTCCCGGACTTCCGGATTCCCCTTTTTTGATTCCCCAGACATGTGCCTGATATAAGATACCGCCTTCACTGTTTAATAATTCCCCGGTGTCAATGTCACTGATGCCATGTCCAAGTGCCGCATAATTTCCTTCTCTGGTCAGACAGGTCATAGTTCCGATTCCCTGTGTATCATCCCTTACCCATATGCCCATTTTGTATTCATTATCCCCTGTTTTTACCGGTGTTACTTTTACCTGTATCTCTTTCCCATTGCGGTCCAGTGTCAATACCATGCTTTTTTCCCCGTATTTATTAATCAGAAATAAAAGCTGGCTTTTGGAACTGACATCGATATCATTTACCTTTGTAATATAATCCCCCGCCTGCACTTTATTGAACGCAGGATTATAATTCAATCCGTTTTCTCCCTTTACTCCGTCCGTACCGATAATCATAACCCCCTTTGTCTGTAGGTATATGCCAATCGGAAATCCGCATGGGTAAATCTGTGCATTTCCCGTCGTATTTACCGATACAATATCTTTTTGTATCTTTCTTCCGTCCGTATTTTCATTTTCTACAGAATAAAGCGGGTATTTATTGATAAAATAAATACCAAAGATGATTGCTGCCGTCAGAATAGAAAGGAGAATTCTTCTGTAAATGATTTTCCTTTTCATGCCCGTTCCTCCATCATAATTATTAAACAAGTTTTTTATGGAACTCATTTAATAGTAGTATGGATAAATACGGCATTTTTAAACTGTCTCTTTTTTCCTTTTTTCATGCTGTGCTTGCGGATTCCCAGAAAAAAAGGAATGCCCTTTACAGACATTCCTTTATATATATGCATTAAAGTATCAAAAACAACCACTTTTAATTCCTACTGATTGTTCTGTGCTATATGATTATCTATTACAGATCCTTTTCTATCTTCCATCTTTTTATAGTTCTTATGTTTTCCAACATAACGATATGCAGGACGGATGATTTTTCCTTTGTTTACCAGTTCTTCCAGACGATGGGCACTCCATCCTGAAATTCTTGAGATGGCAAATATCGGTGTAAATAATTCTTCCGGTATTCCAAGCATGGAATATACAAAACCACTGTAGAAGTCAACATTTGCACAGACAGGCTTAAATGTATTCCTGTTTTTCATGATTAACTGTGCAGCAATCCGCTCTACCCGGTCATATAATTCAAATTCCTTGGTAAATCCTTTTTCCTCGGAAAGGCTCTTTGCATATTCCTTTAAGATTACTTCTCTCGGATCGGATACCGTATAAACGGCATGTCCCATACCATAGATCAGACCGGAACCATCGAAAGCTTCTTTATCCAGAATCTTCTGAAGATAAGCGGTCAGCTCCTCTTCATCCTCCCAGTCTTTGACATTGGTCTTAATATCTGCAAACATATGCTGTACTTTCAGGTTTGCACCACCATGCTTCGGTCCTTTTAAGGATGCAACAGAAGCTGCAACGGCTGAATAAGTGTCCGTTCCTGAAGAGGTTACGACATGGTTTGTGAACGTAGAGTTATTTCCGCCGCCATGTTCTGCATGAAGCACCAGTGCCACATCGAGAACCCTTGCCTCTAATTCCGTATATTTACTGTCCGGTCTTAACATTCTTAAAATATTTTCCGCTGTGGAGCAGCTCTTATCCGGATTAATGATAATCAGACTGTCGTCGAGTTTGAAATGACGGTAGGACTGATATGCATATACGGAAATCAACGGCATCTTGCCGATTAACTGAAGAGACTGTCTCAGTACGTTTGCAACGGAAATATCTTCCGGATTTTCATCATATGAATAAAGTGTCAGAATACTTTTCTGCAGCATATTCATAATATTTTCTGTCGGGGCTCTCATAATAACATCCCTTACAAACTGTCCGGACAATTCCTGAAGCTGGGATAAGATATTGCAAAAGCTTTCAAACTGCTGTTCTGTAGGCAGTTCACCAAACAGAAGAAGATAAGTTACTTCCTCAAATAAGAATCTTTTTCTCGCATTTCCCTGGATCAGATCTTTTACATTATATCCCTGGAAGAATAACTTTCCATCCGCCGGTATCTTTACACCATGATCCGTCTTGTATGATAAGACATCTGAGATCTCCGTCAGACCTGTTAATACACCCTTTCCTGATGAATCACGAAGACCACGCTTAACATCATACTCTATATATAAATCCTGGTCAATTGCTCCCGATGCCTTACAATACTTTACTAACTCGTTAAACTGACCATCAAGCTTTGGATCAAGCTCCATCATAGTTCTATTATCCATGGTTATACCTCCGTATTCAGAAAAAATTATCTAACACACTTTATCACAAATTTACATAAGTTTCAATACTTTTTTCATCTTTTTTCAGCTTTATTCACTTTTTTTGAATAAATATTCATTTTCTTCATTTCCCATGCACTTTCCAGAACGGCATCCGTAATCTTTGCACCGCCAAGCATTCTTGCCAGTTCTTCCACGGATTTTTCTTCCGTCAGTTCCGCTATCGCAGTGGTAGTTTTTCCATCCGTCACTGTCTTTTCAATCAGATAATGACTGTCCGACATGGATGCAATCTGCGGTAAATGCGTAATGCAGATAACCTGATGATTCCGGCTGATTTCGCTGAGTTTTTCCGATACCATCTGTGCGGTGCGTCCGCTGATACCGGTGTCTATTTCATCGAAGATCAGTGTTTCTACCTCATCTTTTCCGGCAAGAATACTCTTAAATCCGAGCATAATTCTTGAAAGCTCGCCACCGGATGCTACTTTTGACAATGGCTGGAGATTTTCTCCCGGATTCGTGGAAATAAGGAACTGGATACTGTCATTTCCATTTGCAGAAAATCCTTCATTCTTCTTAAATTCCACATCAAATCTGACTTCGAGAAAATTCAGATCACGAAGCGCTTTTACGATATTTTCCTGAAGTGCCGCTGCTGCCTCATGCCGCTTTTCTGTCAGCACATCGCACATTTTATTTAATTCTTCCTTCTGCTTTTCCAACAACGCTTCCGTTTCGGCTTTTTCCTCATCAAAATTCCGGTAAAATTCTAATTTCTGCTCTGCCTCTTCCTTATGATTTAAAATATCAGGAATAGTTTTTCCATATTTTAATTTTAAGCGGTTCATAAAATCAAGCCTTTTTTCAACTGCTTCAAATTCATCTTCGCGGAAGGTCAGATCTTCCATGTAATCTGCCAGATCCCTGGTAACATCATTGCATAGAGATTCAATGTCGGAAAGTGCCTGATAAAAAGTTTCGATCCGCTTATCCTCCGACATGAGATCTCCCATGATTTTTACAGAACGCCCAATCTGATCCCTGACACACTCCGCATCAGAATCCATCAGATGATAAACCTCGCCAAGTCCGGAAGTTATCTTTTCGGCATTTGCCATCTTCCGGTATTCTTCCTCGAGTTCTTCATCTTCCCCTGGCTTTAACTGTGCCTCTTCGATCTCATTTACCTCAAATTCCAGGAATGAGATTTCCCGTCTGCGGCTTTCCTCATCTGTGCAGAATTCATCTGCTTTTTCCTTTGTCTGACGATATTCCCTGTATTTTAATCCAATCTCTTTTTTTAACCGGGTAATCTCCGTGCCGCCGTATTCATCCAGCATATCCAGATGTCTGGACGGTTTTAACAGGGATTCATTATCATGCTGTCCGTGAATATCAATTAAAAAGGCTGCCAGTTCCCGCAACATGGATGCGGAAATAGTTTCCCCATTTACTTTTATGATATTTTTTCCATTCATGATTTTTCTTGAAATAATAATCTGTCCGTCCTCCCAGTCGAGATTATTCACGTCAAAAAAATTCTTTACCGGCTCTGCCTGTGTGTCGAATACCAGTTCTACAAGTGCCGATTCCTCTCCATGCCTTATGATATCTTTTGATACTTTTCCTCCCAGTGCGATATTAATCGAACCGATAATAATGGATTTACCTGCACCTGTTTCTCCGGTCAGTATATTCAATCCTTCCCTGAAATCAACTTCTGCTTCCTCAATCAGGGCAAGATTCTTTACATGTAAATTAAGCAGCATACCTTTCCTCCCTAACGCATTATTTTACTATTTTATTTAATTTATTCATGACTTCATAAGCTTCTTCCGTATTTCTGACCGCACAGAAGATAGTATCGTCCCCGGCAATGCACCCTAAAATTTCATGCCATTTTAATGCATCCAATGCTACCGCAACCGCCATCGCCATACCGGACACGGTTCGTATTACCAGCATATTTTGTGCCATATCCACGGAAAGAAAACCATCTTTCAGTATTCGCAGTAATTTGTCATTCATCACGGCTTCCGTATTCTGTACGGATACGTAACGCTGGCTTCCTCCGTCCACACTCATTTTGGTCAGTCCGAGTTCCCGGATATCACGCGATACGGTTGCCTGTGTTACGATATAACCGCTGTTAATCAGGCGGTCCGCCAGCTCTTCCTGTGTGCCTATCTCAAATTCCTTTATTAATTCAAGTATTTTTCTATGTCGCTGTTCTTTCATCTGCACCCATCTTCTTTCCTAATATTTCCAAAAAGCTGCGGCTTTTCAGTCTGATGATCTCCGCCGAGAGATCCGAGCATCTGATTACCACCCGGTCTCCTTCCTCCAGGACAATATTATCATCCCCGTCAAAAAAGACCTTCTTGATATCATTATCGTACTTTCTTCTTGATGATGCACTGATTTCTATCTCATCCTCCGCATCCAGAATAATACTTCTTGTATTTAATGTGTGCGGACAAATCGGTGTCATTACGATAAGCCTTGCCGTCGGCTTTACAATCGGTCCTCCCGCAGACATGCTGTATGCCGTCGAACCGGTCGGGGTTGCAATGATAATGCCATCCGCATTATATTCACTGAGCCTTAAATGATTTACGGATATTTTCAGCTGCATTACCCTCATCAGACTGCTTCTGTTAATTACGATATCATTTAATGCCACATTTTCATAAACGACTTTATCATCACGGATAATAGAACCATTTAAAAGCATCCTCTTTTCCACGGTAAACTGATCCATAATCAGCCGGTCCAGTGCCGTTTCAACGGAATCCTTTTCTACCTCCGCCAGGAATCCCAGATTTCCAAAATTAATGCCAATCAGCCGGATTCTGGTTTCCAGCAATTCTCTTGCAGCCTGCAAGAGTGTGCCATCTCCACCCAGTACAATGGCACACTCTGTTTCAAAAGGAATATTTTCTCTTTTTGCATATCCTGAATTTACAGAGCATACACAGCCTCTGTCCTCAAGATATTTTTTTATTTTTTCAGCAGCTACCGCTATTTCCGGTTTTTCGCTCATAGCTACCACGCAAAAATACTTCATAGCGTCTCCGTTCTTTTCTTTTTCATATTATTTCTTATTTTCATCAAATGTTCTGGAAACTTTCTTTACGATGCTTTCCGCATCCAGACCACATTCTTTTCTCAGAAGTTCAACCGCCCCATGTTCCAGATAAAAATTCGGGACTCCGATATTTAATATTTTTCCCTGATAATCCAGTCCATTGATAAACCTTGTCACGATTTCACCAAAACCGCCGTTCAGCACATTTTCTTCCAGGGTAACAATCAGGCTGTGTGTCTGACAGAGTTCTTCTATGCAGGCTTCATCCAGGGGCTTTACGAATCGGGCATTGACCAGACTTACCCTGTAACCTTTTTCTTTCAGCTGCTTTCTGACTTCTTCTGCCACCTTTACCATAGACCCTGCTGCCAGCAGTGCAATATCCTTCTCTTTATAAATAATCTCACTTTTTCCATATACAATCGGCTGCCGGAATTCTTTTAATCCGTCATAGGCTTCCCCGCGCGGATAACGAATCGCCAGCGGTCCGTCATAATGAACGGAATATTTCAGGATATCTGCCAGTTCGTATTTATTCTTTGGTGCAAAAATACTCATATTCGGAATGGAATTCAGATAGGACAGATCGAAAATTCCCTGATGGGTTTCGCCATCGCCGCCGACCAGACCTGCCCGGTCAATCGCAAATACAACCGGCAGATCCTGAATACAGACATCATGGAGAATCTGATCATAGGAACGCTGCAGAAATGAAGAATACACTGCAATATATGGCTTCATGCCAGCAGCTGCAAGACCTGCACCGAACGTAACGGCATGTTCCTCTGCGATTCCCACATCAAAGAACCGTTCCGGGAAATACCTGCTGAACTTTTTCAGCCCGGTTCCATCCGCCATCGCTGCCGTAATCGCAACAATCTGTTTATTTTCCTTTGCAAGTGTACAAATATTTTTGGAAAATACATCCGTATAACCCGGTTTCTGTTTCTCTGTCACCAGTTCTCCGGTAGTCCGGTCAAATGGTTCGATTCCATGGTATCGGGACGGACGTTTTTCTGCATAGGAATAGCCTTTTCCTTTCTGCGTTACCACATGCACAAGAACGGCATGGTCAAGTTTTTTTGCCTCGCCGAATACTTTTACCATCTGGGACACATTATGTCCGTCAATCGGTCCAAGATAGGTAATTCCCATATTTTCAAACAACATGCCTGGAACCATAAGCTGTTTTAAACTGTTTTTGGTCTTATCGACATGATGTACAATTTTCTCTCCCAGAACCGGAATCTTATTCAGTGTATTTTTCACACCGGATTTTAATTCCGTATAAACATCGGCAGTCCTTAACTGGGACAGATATGCCGAAAATCCGCCCACATTTTCGGAAATGGACATATTATTATCATTCAGCACAATGATGAAATTCCGTTTCAGCTGTGCCGCATTGTTCAGTGCCTCATATGCCATGCCTCCGGTAAATGCCCCGTCACCGATGACTGCTGCCACGGTATTATCAATATGCTTTATCTTAAATCCACTGGCGATTCCCAGTGCTGCGGAAATGGATGTGGAACTGTGTCCCGTCCCGAAAGGGTCGCAGTCACTTTCCCTGCGTTTTGGAAATCCACTGATTCCGCCATACTTACGGAGTTTGTTAAATTCATCTTTTCTTCCGGTAAGGATCTTATGGGTATATGCCTGATGCCCCACATCCCAGACGATCTTGTCATCCGGCAAATCGAGTGATAAATGCAATGCCATTGTCAGCTCCACAACCCCAAGATTTGATGCCAGATGTCCTCCACACTCGGAAATACGGTCAATCAGAAATTCCCTGATTTCTTCCGCAAGGATTCCATAGTCTTCTTTCTCTATCTTTTTTATGTCATTCGGACCTTTAATCTCATCTAATAACATGCTGCCCTCCAAAATCTTCCCTGGTTATTTTTCCCTGTATATCAGGCTCATCAGCAGTTCGTGAAGAAATTCATTCTTCCGGTTCAGTCCCTCAAGAAGCTCCACTGCACGATCGGAATATTCTTTTACCTGTCTTTTCGCCTCTTCCAGACCATATAACGTAACGTAGGTTACTTTATGGTTTTTCTCATCACTGAGGACCGGTTTTCCAAGTACTTCCGTGGTACTGGTTACATCCAGGATATCATCCTGAATCTGGAATGCCATTCCAACCATCAGAGCTGCTTCTTCAATTTTTCCCACTTCTTCCTCTGATGCACCGGCAAGTACCGCTCCCATCATCATGGCTGCCTGAATCAATGCACCGGTCTTTAACTCATGCACAAACTGCAGAACTTCCTTTTCCATCGGCTTGTCGGTATATTGTACATCCACGGTCTGACCGCCGACCATTCCATAGATGCCTGCCTTGTCTGCCAGTATGTGGAAAGCCTCTGCCGCCCTGTCCTTATGTCCGGACGTAATAATTGCTTTCGCACATACTTCATATGCATAATTGAGCAGTCCATCCCCTGCCAGGATTCCCATGGCATGACCGTATTTTTTATGTGTCGTAAGCTTTCCTCGCCGGAACTCATCGTTATCCATCGCCGGAAGGTCATCATGCACCAGTGAGTAGGTATGTATCATTTCAATCGCAGCCATAAACGGTCTGACTTCCTCATCTTCAAAACCGAATAATCTCGCTGTTTCCATTACAAGCATGGGACGCAGGCGTTTTCCCCCTGCTGTCAGGCTATAATTCATTGCTTCTATAACATCCTTCTGATAACCTGTTTCCTGCGGCATATATGCATAAACAATCTGCTCGGTCTCTCCGGTCCGCTCCTTTAATACTTCTTTAAAATTTTCCATGATCTATTCTTCCTCTAATACAATTATCTTTTTTTCCGTTGCATCCAGCTTCTCTTTCAGCTGTTTTATCATTTCAATGCCTTTCCCATATAATTGAAACGACTCTTCCAGACTGATATTGTCGGATTCCATCTTTTCAATAATTTCTTCCAGACTGTCAAATCCCTGATCAATCGTCATTTTTTTTGCCATTTTCAACCTCCAGAACCTGTGCCAGGATTGTTCCGTCACTTACCCTGATATGAACCCTGTCCTCTCTTTTTACTCCTGATACACTCTTAATATTCCTGTCTTTTTCATCTGTAATATAAGAAAACCCGCTTTCCAGTTTCCGAAGCGGTGATTTTCCTTCAAGCCTTTCTGCCGCAAGCTGCAGGCGGTACTTCTCAAACAGCAGCTTCTGTCTCATTGCGTCCTTTAACTCTGCACCGAGATTCTCCAGATATTGTCTGCGGTCCGCAAGCTGTTTGTGCGGATTCTTTGCCTCCAGACACACTTCCAGATAATTAAGCCTGCTTCTCGCAGCCGAAAGTCTGTTTTCCAGATTCTTTTTTAATGTATAGGAAATATTACCCAGATCCCGACAGAATGCTTCATAATCAAAGACTGCCAGTTCTGCCGCCGCAGACGGGGTAGGTGCCCGCATATCCGCAACAAAATCCGTGATGGTTACATCGGTCTCATGTCCCACCGCCGAAATCACGGGGGTATGGCAGGCAAAGACTGCACGTGCCACTTCTTCTTCATTAAATGCCCACAAATCTTCCAGTGAACCGCCGCCTCTTCCAAGAATAATCACATCCAATCCCATCGCGTCCATCCGGTTTAATCCCTGTATGATCGATGGCACCGCCAGTTCTCCCTGTACGAGTGCCGGCTGTAAATATAACTGGACGTATGGATTTCTTCTTGCGGCAATATTCATGATATCCCGGATCGCAGCACCCGTTGGGGATGTAATGACACCTATCTTTAATGCATACCTGGGAACAGGCTTTTTGTATACCTGGTCAAACATTCCCATTTCAAAAAGTTCCTGTTTTAACTTTTCAAATCTGAGAAACAGTTCTCCATTCCCGTCCATCACAATCTCTTTTGCATAGATCTGGTATCTTCCATCCCGTTCATATACATTCACACTTCCCGTTACCGTAACTTTCTGTCCGTCATCCAGAGCAAACTTAAGTCCGCTGCGGTTTCCGGCAAACATAACTGCCGGAATCGCTGAATTTTTCTCTTTTAAAGTGAAATAAATATGTCCGGAAGAATGATATTTGCAATTCGACACCTCACCTTTTACGCTGATATGTGTCAGTGCAAAATCTTCTTCAAATAAATGTCTGATGTAAGAATTTACCTGGGAAACAGTATATACATTTGCCATATGATACTCCGTTGTCAGGCAAGTTTTGCCAGAATTCCGTTGATAAACGAAGAAGAGTCATCCCCGCCATATTTTTTTGCCAGTTCCACGGCTTCGTTTATTGCAACAATGACCGGAATATCATCATCAAATTTCATTTCATAATACGCAAGACGCATAATTGTCAGATCCACTTTGGACATTCTGTTTATTTTCCATCCCTCAGCAACTCCTGCAATCACATCATCAATCTCTTCTATTTTGCCAATTGTTCCAAATGCTTTGTTATGAATATATTCTCTGTCCGTATCACTGAGATTTTCCAATGATTCTGTAAAATATTCAAACTGTTCTTCCAGTTCTTCCACCGGATAAAACTCCTTCCGAAACAACATTTTGAATGTATTCTCTCTTAATTCTCTTCTTGTCATGTTTTCCTCCAAATCAATTTATATCATATGATGTCAATGTACATGGTTATTTCTCTGCCGTTCTGCTGCTGTCCGGCCTGCTATACAAAAACGGGATGTCGAACGACACCCCGCAACCCTGTTATTTTGTGCCTTCTACTGCAACACCTGCAATCTGAACATTTACTTCTGAAACTGTAAGTCCTGTCATGTTCTCTATTGATGTTTTTACTTTATCCTGAACATTTGCTGAAACTTCCGGCACACCATATCCATACTTTATATTTAATGATAAATCAACGATCACACTGCCATCTTCAACATTTACTTTTACACCTTTTGAGAGGTTTTTCATTCCTAATTTGGAAATAATCTCTTTTGTAATATTTCCAGCCATAGAAGCGACGCCTTCAACTTCGGTTGCTGCAATTCCTGCAATAATGGCCACCACATCATCTGCTATTTTTACTTCGCCCACATTGGCATCATGTATTCTCTGTTCCATAAACCTTACCTCCAGTTATTTTTAAGAATGCAAACCATCGCATACCATATCATAGGTTTATTATACCAAAAATACTAACAAATGCAACTTATTTTTCGATATTCTTGACAGCGGTTATCGTTATCTTATCCGCACCTACACCGGCTTTTGATTTCACGATTTCTTCTATCTGTGCCCGGGCTGCACGATCAAGAGAATCTGCAACGACCATGACATCCACTCCGTCCTCGCTGATGGTAACTGCCACATTTTTATATCCTTTTGCCTGGATGAGTGATTCCGCTGCAGATTCCTTTTCTGCATCTTCGGTCAGTTCCACGACTTTTTCCACGGCAGAACTCTTTTCTTCTTCACTAAGTGATTCGTTATTTACTATCTGCATCAGTGTCTCCTTTGTATTTGCCCGGACTTCTTCCCTTGCCAGCTTCGCTTCCACGATAAAATCCACGGTTCCTGCCGCATTTACCAGCACCGCCTCTCCCGGTTCTCCCTGCATATCTATTTCATTACTCTCGATATCTGTTCCGGCTGCCTGCTGTGCCTCCTGCGTTTCCAGTTGTGTTTCCGGCTGCACTGTACTTTCTGTTTCCTTTGTAATCTTCGCACCTGCCAGTGTACCCTTCTGTTCACTCTTTTCTATGTGATTTAGATATCCTGCCACTGCAATCAATGCAGCAAGTGCCGTAATTACCAACTGGTTCTTCCGGAATATTTTCATAAAAGACCTCCTGTATCTGTCTATGTAGCGTAGAATCTCTGCACCATCATACAATTAAACTGTTACCATCATTTTATTAACTTCTATGCCAAATAATGCCTTAATCAGGTTAATTATTTGTTCTTTTACCTCAATGCTGCCGCCCGCATCTGCAACAACTGCCACCCCCTCTATCTGCGGGGATAATTCCGATACGACATAGGGCAGTTCTTCCCCTGAACTGTTTTTATAAAATATGGTATCTTCGCTTCTGCTGTAGGAAACCACTTCTCTCTGTCCTCCTTCCGAATCCGATTCCCTGCTGCTGTCGGACGTAATGCTTTCATCTTTTAATACCTGTCTGCTTTCCCCGCTTTTTAAGGTAATCATAACATGAACGTGACTGACCCCGTCTATTTCCAGAATAATTTCTTCGAGCCTCCGCTCAAGTTCTTCCGCATAAGAATCCGATACTGCCGTACTTCCGGTTGTTTCTTCCTGTACTGTCTTTTTTTCTTCTTTTTTGTCCGGAACGGAACAAAGAAGCAGCAATATTCCCGCGATTGCAAGCAGCAGTAATTTATCCTTTCCTATTCCCGCTATAATTTCTTTCCATTTCTTCATTTCTGCCTCCTTCCTTCTAATCTTTTTTCACGGTTACCTGCTCCTCATCCAGACCATAAGTCTGGATAATCCGGTTTTTCATATTTATGATCTGCGGTTCTTCTGCTTCTTCCCTGTCCTTCCCCGCTTCTATTTTCTGTACTTCTGCCTGTACTTTTATTTTCCCGTCCTTTTCTGACCTGGTACTTACACGGATACGGATACTTTCCAGTTCTCCGGCATCACTGATTCCTATTTCACATTCTTTTAAATCCAGTCCCTCCCCGGCTGCTTCTTTCTCTATCTGTACCCGTATGAGCTGCCGGTACTGCTCCCCGGACTTTTCAGCCAGATATGCATCCCCGCTTTTTATAAGATTCTCACAGTTTTTCAGCTCCTGCTCTATCTGCGCTTTTTGTATCCACTGTCCACTATCCACGTTCCTGTCGGTCAGGGACAGAACCGGTTTTAACAAAAGTAAGAGCAGAACAATTCCGCTAAACCGCTTTACCATCTTCCGGAATTCCCCTGCCGGAAGCAACTGAAGCACAATGGTTTCAACCATCAGGAAGCTGACCACCGGTTTTACCACAATATATATTTTCTCCATATTTCTCCCTTAATTTGTAACAAGACACAGCAGGGCAACGGATAATGCGAGCATGACAAACTGTGTAATCAGCACTTTGTTCAGCAGCAGGACACTTTCTGCCGTACAGTCCACGCAGCCAGCCAGCCGTTTATCTGCAACCGGCTGGATCAGTGCTGCCATGATTTTATAAGTAATGACAAACGCAAACATTTTGATCATTGGAACCAGGATAATTGCAAATAATATAAATACTGCTGTTGTTCCGATGGCATTTTTTACCACAGCCGCAGATGACAGAAATATATTTCCGGCAGTTGTCAGTTCCTCCCCTCCGGGAAGCAGATTTACCAGTTTTGCCGCTGTATTTTTCCCGGCAAGATCAAGTCCCGGAAGAATCATTCCCTTTATCAGATTAATGCCCATTACAACCGCTGTAAATCCTTTCAGAAACCACAGTACAAATGTTTTTAAGATATTTCCGAATTTTGAAAGATAATCTTCGGACAGCAGATGATTTACCGACATAATTACCACATACAGCTTTATCAAGGGCAGGATAATGATTTTAATTATTTTTTCTCCTGCATAAATGATAAACAGAGCGATTTCTCCAAATCCCAGTGCCGTTGCCTGTCCGCAGCACAGCCCCGCCGACAGTGCAAGTGCAGGTATCGCCGTTTCCATGAATGCCGTAATATTCTCCGTTACTTCAAGCAGCAGATCTGACATCATGGAAAATGCCCCCATTAAAATCGTAACCACCAGCAGGTAGGTAATGAAAAATCCGGTTTCCGATATTTCCGTTTTATTCAGAATAATGGAAACATTAGAAAACAGTGCGGATAATACCGCCAGCATTACGATTTTTAAAAAAGCAGATCTATGATATTTCAGTTCGCCAAACAGATAATTGCCGGTGTTTTCTTTTATCTGTGTTCCAAATGCACTGAGATCTCCTGATGCAAAGGTTTTTACCATCTCCGAAAATGTGTATTTTCCGGTCTGGGTTTCTGCCTGCCTGTCTACTGCCGAAAAATCATACAAATCCATGAAATCTCCCGCACTTTCTTCCGCATATATCAGTTCCGTTCTCCGCACAATGCAGAGAATCAGAAGAAAAATCAGAATCCATTTTTTCATATCCTACTCCAACAACTGATTTATCATTTCCAATAGTGCCATCACGACCGGCATACTGACTGCCAGTACACTTATTTTTCCAAAAATCTGCAGCTGTCCGGCAAGTGACTGATAGCCGCAGTCTTTGCATATATCCGCCGCAAACTGCGTCAGATAGGAAATTCCGGTTATTTTAACCAGAATATTAATATATATATCATCAAAACGAATCAGCTTCTGGATTTTCTGTATCGTTTCAATCACAGTCCCAATCTGGGACAAAACAACCAGAAACAGAATAATTGCCGCTCCTGTTACAAGGAAAATACTGTATTCGCTTTTTATCTGTTTTAACAATACTGCCGCAAGTGCCGCTGCAATAGCAAAAATCATAATTCCCGCCAGACTCATACCTGTCTCCTACAATAAAAATAATTGTTTTACGGTTTCAAATAACTCCGATATGTATGGTACAATCCAGAATAATACAAGTATTACTCCTGCCAGGCTCACAAGGAACACATGTTCATCTCTTCCGCTTTGTTTTAAAATCTGACTGATAACGGATACTAATATTCCCACCGCCGCAATCTTAAAAATCAGGTTTACTTCCATCCCATCCTCCTGTATTCTCTGCTTTACCATAACAGTACAATCACTAATAACCCCATGACACACCCCATTATTTTATTCAGCTTTTCATCTGTTCTTACTTTCTCCCCCTTTTCCGTAATAGAAAGTTCCAGATTTTCCAGATACAGATTAATGTAATTCATCTGCATCTCCTTATCCAGATACCCAAGATTTTCCCCAAGTTCTTTCAGTCTGTCCAAATCATTCTCCTGTGGAATGACCTGCCTTAAAGTTTTTATCACTGTTTCATTCCACATATGGCTGAAATTCCCCCCTTCCCCGCTTCCGAGTGCTTCTGCCAGATTCTGAAATGCCCTGCTATATGGTTCTCTTGTATGTTCTCCCATATGGATACAGATTTCTTCCATAGAGGATATCTGATAGGAAATCTCCCCCCGTAACATAATCATGATTTTCTTCAGATAAACCAGCTCTTCATAAGATTTCCGGATTCTCGCAGCATTCTGAAATCCAATTCCGAGTGCCGCCAGCAATACAAGAACCGCCCCTGCCATCTTCATTGGTTACACACCTCTTTTTCTTACCACCGTTCCGGTTTCCAGACATTCTGCATTATAAATAATATAATTCCGGCTTTTCAGCAGAATACAGCAGTCGAAAATTTTCTGCTCAAACAGTTCTCGGAATACGGCTTTCTGCCGGATCTGTCCCGGATTTTCACCATGTATGGTTGCAATGACCCGTACCCCGCAGTTTACCACTCTTAAAACTGCTTCCACATCCTCCCGTTTCCCAATCTCATCCACACCTATAATGGTTGGTGACATGGATCGCAGAAGCATCATCATACCTTCCGCTTTCGGACAGTTATCCAGAACGTCAGTTCTTTCCCCGACATCATTTTCCGGCCTTCCATGATAACAGGATGCTATCTCACTTCTTTCATCCACAATCGCTACATTTTCCATGGGCCTGTCCGATAACTGTCTTAAAATATCCCGCAGAAGTGTGGTTTTTCCTTTCCGTGGCGGTGAAATAAGAAGCAGATTCTTACATTTGTCTATGTATGGCATCAGTTCGTCCGCACTCCCGCGTACCTGATGACTGACCCTTATATTAAACGAGGAAATATTTTTTATTGTTTTAATTTTTCCACCTTCCGATACCACTTCTCCCGCAATTCCGATACGATGTCCCCCCCGCAGTGTAATATATCCGTTTTTCAGTTCTTCTTCACAGGCAAACAGCGAATATCCCGATATGGATTCCGTGATTTCCCGGATATCTGCTGCTGTAATCAGATCCGGAATTGTCCCGGACACTACTTCATAATCCTCCCGTTCCGTAATAATATGGATTCTCCTGCCAATCCTCACCCTGATCTCCTGTGCCTCTCCCAGTGCCTGACAATGTATCAGCTCCTTTTTCATTCTTACAGGCATAATATTTATAATCTCCTGATTCATCCTGCACATCCCCTTTCCCTGTTCCATGCTATCCTCTTTTTTTCCTGGCATCCTATTTATATGCAAAAAAATAGCACCGTATTACTACGATGCTATTTCCTCATATTAAATTACCTTATGAAAATACTGCTGATTTCTTTAAAATCACCTTTTAATGGCTTTAATGAACTTCCTTTTACAATATATGCTTCGTCATCCTTATATGCATAAACCGCATCCGATGAACTGCTATAAGTCAGACCATCTACTTTCAGTTTCTGTGACTTCTTACCTTTGATACAATACCAGGTGTCGTCATCCACTGCATATAAATTGCTTCCGGAAACGTAGGCATAACTAAGAGATACGTCCGGATCATCATCAATTACCTTTGCTTTTCCATTGCCCTTGATATAACAGAGTTCATCATCTTCATTTATGTAATAAATGTTCTTTCCATCGTTTGACATAGCAAACTGCTCCACATCTTCTGCAAGTTTCTTTCCTTTTGCATTCTTCTTTGCCTTTGCATAGTAAAGATCCCCGCCATCGCTATAATATACCGCAGATAAATCATCTGTTATGCCATAGAATCTGTCCAGATCCACAATCGTTTCAGCTTCATACTTATTAGAAAGAACTGCAACCTCGCCACTCATTACGACAATCGCTTTCTTAAATGACTTAACCGGATAATAGCCATTTCCGTATGTATTTTCTCCCTTTATCAATACGCTGTATACTTCACTGCCGGACACTTTCTGTTTTTCTTTTCCCTTTACGGAAACATAGGTCTTGCCGTCTTTTACGAACATGAGCTCTGTTCCATCCGAGTTAAGGCCGATGTAATCATCCACGTCTTTTTCGAGGACCTCATCATTGCCTTTTTTATCCACAAGTATCAGATTGCGGTCCGTATCTATGCCATAGAAATATTTTCCATCATTGGAAATCGCAAATATCTCGACATCTTTTACCTTGTTGTCTTTTCCTGCCTTGGTTCCGACATAGGAAATATAATCGTCATCATCATCACAGATCGTATAGGCATATGATTTTCCGTCTCCGGAAATTGCAACATAGCTGACATAATCACCATCTGCAAGTTCTTCTAATTTAGAACCGGTATATCTGTATACCGTATCTCCTTCCTGCAATATGGCAGCCTTGCCGTGTGCAGCAACCTTTACACTGGAACAGTCACTCAGAATCTTCTCTAACTTCTTACCTTTTACATAGTATGCATCCTGATTCGCAACGACATAAAATGCACTCTTATCAATATTAGTGTAGATATCTGCATTTCCTTTTATGGTGTCTATCTTCTTGTTGTTCAGATACAGAGTAGATTTTCCCGCATCAGAATCATACACCCTTACCAGTATATCTTTAGAACCGCCAAATAATCCTGCTACCAGTTTTACAACAATGATAACTGCAATCACCGCTACTGCAATTCCTGCAATCATTTTTATATTTTTCTTAGATACCTTCGGTTCCTGGACCGGCTGCTGGTAAAAATTATCCTCTCCCGGCTGTACCTGTGGCTCTGGCTGTACCTGTGGTTCCGGCTGCACAACATTCTGTGGCTGTGCTGCTTCGATCTTTGCTCCACAATTTGAGCAGAAAGCGGTACCGTCTTCTACCTGTGCTCCGCACTTTGGACAAAACATATTCTTTCCTCCTCATTTCTGTTTCATTAATTAATTTTTGTTCCACACTTTCCGCAGAATTTTGCACCTTCTGCGAGTGGAGCTCCGCATCCCGGACAGAATGCCTGTGCCGGCTGCATCTGTGGCTGTACCTGTATCTGCGGCTGTTCTGTTCCACACATCGGGCAGTGTAATACACTCAGTTCAATTTCCGCACCACAGTTCTGGCACACCTTTAATCCCTTTAATGCTCGCAGCTGTTTCTTATCTTCTTCCAGCTTGTTCTGGAGCTTTATGAGCTCATCATTTTCTTCCGGAAATCTCTCAGCTGCTTCTTCTCTGTAAGCCATATAGTATTTTTCACCAATCAGCTTATAAATTCTCTCCAACTGAGTTTCTGTTTCCTTAATCTGGGAATTCAGGGTCACTGTACCGCTTAAATCCTTTGCCTTCTTTGATGCTTCCTTACCTACATTCTGGATGCTGTCTCCAAGCTTATTAAAAAAATCCATTTGTACTCCTTTCTTTCCAATTAATAATTCTTATTATTAATTGTGCCATTCTATTTCTAAAAAGTTTATACTTTTTTCATAACAATTTTAAATCTTTTGTCATATTGTGTCAAGTAGAAAGTTTTTTTATCCATTTTATGCCACCGGGCCACCAAAATAACGCGGGTCGCCACAACAGAAGCCGCCGCCGCCACAACAGAGATTACACATAAAATTTAACAGACATAATTTCAGACAGAAGCCGCCGCCATTGTCATATGGCATATGGTATTGTCTGCTGCGTGTTTCGTACCATGCACCGCCCCGCTCTATCATCTGCAGAAGCATCTGATATTCCATATTTCCGGGTTCCATGCCGACCGCCATTTTTGCATGCTCGATTGCTTCCATCTTGTTTCCCTGTGCATTGTGAACCTGTGCGGAATAAAAATACCAGCGGGAATCCCGGTTGCTCATTCCATCCAGAACATTTCTTGCCTCTTTATAATATCCGCTTCTCATATAGCCCAGAGCCGCCTGCAGATAGGAATCAGTTTCATCCGATGTGCTGCTGGCTGAACTGTAACTTCCACCTCCCATATTTACATATGCCCCCTGCCCCGTCCTCTGCTTCATAATTATCTGATATGCCTGCTGGACATTTTTGAACATTTCTTCTGCCTGTTCCTTATTCGGATTATTGATATTCGCATCCGGATGGTATTTTTTGCTTAACTGCTTGTATGCTTTCTTTACTTCCTCATCTGTTGCATCAGGGCTGACCCCCAGTATTTTATATGGATCCATTCTTTTCATCCTCCGGCATCGTATTCTTCCTGCTTCTCTCTTCTTTTACTTTTCCATATTTGTACCACACACCGGAATACAGGATGTTACGCAGAATCTTTACATTATCTATCAGCGGCAGCATTTCAAATGCCCGGGTACATTCCGAAATCGCAGAGGTAAGAACAATCCTGCATTCCTCTTCAAAATCCGGCAGTTCTGCCCTGGTGGAAAATGGATTGTAATTCTTCTGCTTTTTATCTTTTTCCAAATCTTCATAAGCATCCAGCAGATAAATATATTTTCCCAGGTAAAATCCCATGCTCCTCAGTGTTTCTTCCCATTCATCTTCCCTGTATACAAATAATTCTTCCATGACCTTTCCAAAGATTGCTGCCATTTTATCCGGTTTATCACAGTTTTCCTGCTCCAGCCTGTGCAGGTTTGCAAAACAGACTTCTATGATTTCTGCCTTATCCCGGTACTTTTCCTTTACTTTGGACATTCTGCCGTGCAAAGCACTTTCATAGAGTTTTCTGGAAAGTTTTTTCTCATCCTGCCAGTCATCCTCACATTTATACGCAGTAAGAAGAATCGTCATATCCGCTCCAAACTGTGTGATTTCATTTTTAGATATTCCCTGCTTCATAAACAGATGTGTTACACATCCCTCTCTGGTATAATCCGTCTGTGGTTCATACAGGCTTGATAATAACATGACCAGAAATGTCATATCATAATTCAATGCAAGCTGCCCCAGAACCCCGTATTTTTCTTTCAGTGTTTTACACAGTCCACAATAATAGGAATGATATACATCAAATTCCCGAAAGGTTAAATCGCCTTTATTTACAATTACATATCCGAACACGTTCTACCTCCTAATCGATATTTTATTTATGGTAAGGTTCATTTCCCAGGATTCTGTAACTTCTATATATTTGTTCCAGCAAAATTACCCGCATCAGCTGATGTGGAAATGTCATTTTTGAAAAGCTCAGTTTAAAATCCGCCCTGTCACTTACACTTTTATGAAGTCCGAGAGAACCACCGATCACGAACACAATATTACTATATCCGTTTATTCCAATCTTTTCTATCTTTTCCGATAATTCTACGGAATCCAGCATTTTTCCGGCGATCTCCAGTGTAATGACATAGGCATCGTCCCTGATATATTTTAACAGACGCTCCCCTTCTTTCTGCCGGATCTGTTCCTGCAATGCCTCGGAAGCTCCATCCGGTGTCTTTTCATCCGCTACTTCTATAATCTCCAGCTTGACATATCTGCCCAGTCTTTTGCAATATTCATCGATTGCCATGGTAAAATATTTTTCTTTGATTTTCCCGACGACCGCCAGTGTAATCTTCATATCTGCCTTCCTCTATCTCTCATATTTCTTTACTAATAATGTCGCATTATGTCCTCCAAAACCGAGGGAATTGCTGATTGCAGCATGGACATCTGCATGGACAGCATGTCCTTTGGTATAATTCAGATCGCATTCCGGATCGTCTTCCTGTAATCCTACGGTCGGATGAATATATCCCTCCTGTATGGTTTTGATACAGGTAATCAGCTCTACTGCACCGCCCGCACCAAAAAGGTGTCCTATCATGGATTTTGTGGAATTGATTCTGACATGGTATGCCCAGTCGCCAAATGCCTTCTTAATTGCTCTTGTTTCAAACAAATCATTGTATACCGTACTTGTTCCATGTGCATTAATATACTGGATTTCTTCCGGTTTCATGCCAGCTTCCGCAAGTGCAAATTCCATGGCTTTTGCGGCGCATTCCCCATCTTCCTTCGGAGAGGTGATATGATTTGCATCGCTGGTTGCACCATATCCGCCAATCTCAGCGAAAATCTCTGCCCCTCGTGCCAGTGCATGTTCTAATTCCTCCAACACCAGAACTCCTGCTCCTTCTCCTGTCACAAATCCATTTCTTCTGCGATCAAACGGAATGGACGCACAGAGCGGATCTTCGGAATCAGTCAATGCCGTCAAAGCCTGGAAAGCTGCCACACCAAACCGGCTGATGGAACTGTCCACACCACCGGCAATCATCACATCTGCTTCTCCATATTTGATTGCATGAAATGCTTCCCCGATGGAATTTGTTCCCGTTGCGCACGCAGTCACAACATCTATGGATTTTCCATGAATTCCAAACTGTATGGATACATTCGCAGCAGCCATATTTCCCAGTACCAGGGGTGCTGTGATCGGGCTGATTCTTCCCGGTCCTTTTGCCAGCATCTTATCATATTCCCGCTCAATACCCATAAGGCTTCCAACTCCGGATCCAATGGAAATCCCAATCCGGTAAGGATCTTCCTTTCCTATTTCCAGTCCTGACTGTGTGATCGCTTCCTTTGCCGCTGCAACGGCAAACTGGGAAAAACGATCCATTCTCTTTGCCGATTTTGCATCCATATAATTTTTTGGATCAAATCCTTTTACATCTGCCGACAGTTTTGCCTTATATTCTGTTGTGTCAAAATTGGATATCGGTGCAATACCAACCTTCTCTTCTTTAATTCCTTTCCAGAATTCATCAACCGAATTTCCGATCGGGGTAATCGCACCCATACCGGTAACAACAACTCTTCTCATATCATTTTCCTCTTCTTTCTTATTATCATGCATCTTTACAGCCGGCAGTACGAACCAGACTTCTAAAAGAGATTATACGTCAGTACCGCCTCCGATTCAAATAAAAAAAGTATTAAAAAATGGCAGACACCTCTGAAATAAAGTGTCTGCCATTTTTGCAGCTCGCTGTTGCTCGCGCAGGTCATCAATCAAAGATTGATGACCTTATTGGTAGCTCGCTGTTGCTCGCGTAGGTCATCAATCAAAGATTGATGACATTAAACGTCTATGCTGTAGTTTGGTGCTTCTTTTGTGATATGAATGTCATGCGGATGACTTTCTTTCAGCGAAGCTGCTGATATCTTTACAAATCTTCCAGTCTGCTTTAATGTCTCGATATCCTTTGCGCCACAGTAACCCATACCTGCACGGATACCACCGATTAACTGGAATACGGTATCTTCCACGGTTCCCTTGTATGCAACTCGTCCTTCTACACCTTCTGGAACAAGTTTCTTTGCTTCTGTCTGGAAATAACGATCCTTGCTTCCGTTTTCCATTGCAGCGATAGAACCCATACCACGATATACTTTGTATTTTCTTCCCTGGTATAATTCAAATTCACCCGGTGCTTCATCACATCCGGCAAAAATGCTTCCCATCATGCAGACATTTGCACCTGCTGCAATCGCTTTTGTCATATCGCCCGAGAATTTAATACCACCATCTGCGATAATCGGAATACCATATTCTTTTGCAACCGCATAGCTGTCCATAACAGCAGTAATCTGCGGTACACCGATACCTGCAACGATACGGGTCGTACAGATAGAACCAGGTCCGATACCAATCTTAACTGCATCTGCTCCAGCTTCAATTAATGCCTTTGTTGCTTCTCCGGTTGCGACATTACCTGCGATGACCTGTAAATCAGGATATGCACTCTTAATTTCCCTGATTGCATTCATGATATTCCTGGAATGACCATGTGCAGAATCAAGAACAACCACATCTACTTTTGCCTTAACAAGTGCTTCTGTTCTTTCCATGATATTCTTTGTAATACCAATCGCAGCACCACAGAGAAGTCTTCCCTGCGCATCCTTTGCTGCCAGTGGATATTTAATCTGCTTCTCAATATCTTTGATTGTGATCAGACCTTTGAGGTTGAAATTATCATCCACAATCGGAAGTTTTTCTTTTCTTGACTTCGCAAGAATTGCTTTTGCTTCTTCCAGTGTGATACCCTGCTTTGCAGTCACAAGATTTTCTGTTGTCATGGACTCTTTGATCTTCTTTGAAAAATCGGTTTCAAATTTAAGATCACGATTTGTAATAATTCCTACTAATCTTCCGTTTTCTGTAATCGGAACACCTGAAATTCTGAATTTTGCCATCAAATCATTCGCATCCGCGAGTGTGTGTTCTGGTGACAGTGAAAATGGATCTGTAATAACACCATTTTCAGAACGCTTTACTTTGTCAACTTCTTCTGCCTGTGCTTCTACGGACATGTTCTTATGAATAATACCGATACCACCCTGTCTTGCCATGGCAATTGCCATTCTGTGTTCTGTAACAGTATCCATTCCCGCACTCATCATAGGAATATTAAGTTTAATATTCTTTGTCAGATAAGTTGATAAATCTACCATGTTTGGTGTTACTTCTGAATATGCAGGAACTAAGAGTACATCATCAAATGTAATTCCTTCTCCAATGATCTGTCCCATTGATTAAATCCTCACTTTCTCTTTTTTGTATATTTATATTATGTTAATTTATTTTTTACTCATTGTCAAGTATTTCCGAAAAATTTAGGATTTTACTTTTCCCGGTGCGGCAATTTTTACTGCTGCCAGTAATTTTTCGTCAAATTCCAGGTATACCCTGGCAACTGACGCACCATACGGGGTGATTAACAGATATACCTGCTCCGTATTTTCGCCGGATGTATAATCAAAGGTTTTCATCTGTGTCGCATTGCGGTATGCCTGTGCCTCACTGCTGTTTACCGGTGCAATGAGTTCACATTTCGAAACATCTATATTCTGCTCGTTTTTCCGCTTGTTTTTTCCATAGATAATATCAATGGACAGTTCGTTTTTGACCAGTGCGTATTCATACTCCACGGATGTCATATAAAATACATAGTAAATAAGCCATACAAGCAGAAAAACACTGATAAGCCCATAATATGCCACACTTAAATATCCCAAAAACACCACTGACAGATATACAATCAGTAACCCGAGGACAATCACACCGGTACGAATCAGCATCGTCTTTGCATCTGCTTTCTTCTTTACCAGTTTTTCCACATAATTATCATTCATTTTTTATCTCCTGTCAGTTTATGCTTCCAGTTTTTTCACAATGTTTTCCAGCCAGTTCTTATCCAGTTCTTCTATTTTTCCCGCATCGCAGAGTTTTGCAATCTCTGGATTCACAGGAATCTGGGCATATGCATCCAGTCCGTATTTTTCAGCGGTTTCAGCAACTTTGCTTTCGCCAAAGACTGCGATTCTCTTTCCGCAGTCAGGACATTCCAGATAGGACATATTTTCAACAATTCCTGCCACTTTCACATTCATGAGATTTGCCATTCTGACAGCCTTCTCCACAATCATCTGAACCAGCTCCTGCGGAGATGTTACAATGACGATGCTGTCCACCGGAAGGGACTGGTATACGGTAAGCGGTACATCACCTGTTCCCGGCGGCATATCTACGAACATATAGTCCACCTCGCCCCAGTATACTTCTGACCAGAACTGTTTTACCATATTGCCGATAACCGGTCCTCTCCATACAACCGGATCCGTATCATGCTCCAAAATCAGATTTGTTGACATAATCTCAATTCCTTTTTCTGAAATAACCGGCTTTAATCCTTCTTCTGCAGATTCCGGTCTTGTCTTAATTCCAAATGCTCTTGGAATAGACGGTCCTGTAATATCTGCATCGAGAATTGCCGTTTTGTATCCTTTCTTTGCCATTTCCACTGCCAGCATGGAGGTAACAAGGGACTTTCCTACTCCGCCTTTTCCACTGACAACACCTATTACTTTCTTTATATTACTATACTTATTCATTGGTTCTGAAAAATCCGGTTTTCCTCCGTTATTGCTCGGACATCCCTCACATGATTCTTTTGAACAAGCTGTATTATTACATTCTTTTGCCATTTCTATCCTCCTGATATTTGTTTTTTTAAACTGCTATTTACGAATTATTCCGCAATCCTATGATAGCACATTCTGCAAGAAAATAATATTAATTTTTAAAAAAAATACCCGGTGCATAACACCGGGTATCTTAAATAACAGATTTTACATCATTCCCATGCCAGGATTTCCTGCCGGCATTGCCGGTGCATCTTCTTTAATTGTTGCAACAACGGATTCTGTTGTCAATAATGTAGATGCAACACTTGTTGCATTCTGAAGTGCGCTTCTTGTAACCTTAGCCGGGTCAAGAATACCTGCATCGACCATGGATACATATTCTTCTTTATAAGCATCAAATCCTGTTCCTACTTCGGACTCTCTTACCTTATTTACAATAACAGAGCCTTCCAGACCTGCATTCTGTGCGATTGCGTATAATGGAGCTTCCAGTGCTTTCAGAATTACATTTGCACCTGTCTTTTCATCACCTTCCAGTGTGTTGACAAGTTTTGCAACTTCCTTGGATGCATGGATATATGCAGAACCGCCGCCTGCGATAATACCTTCTTCTACTGCTGCTCTTGTTGCATTTAAAGCATCTTCCATACGAAGTTTCTTTTCCTTCATTTCAGTCTCTGTTGCAGCACCGACACGGATAACTGCTACACCACCTGCAAGTTTTGCAAGTCTTTCCTGAAGTTTCTCTTTATCAAAATCAGAAGTTGTTTCTGCAAGCTGGGCCTTAATCTGGGAAACTCTTGCTGCGATTTCATTCTTATCGCCGCATCCATCTACAATAATTGTATTTTCCTTCTGGACTTTTACAGATTTTGCACGTCCGAGCTGTTCCATTGTTGTGTCTTTTAATTCAAGACCAAGTTCTTCTGAAATAACCTGACCGCCGGTAAGAATTGCAATGTCTTTTAACATTTCTTTTCTTCTGTCGCCATATCCCGGAGCCTTCACTGCTACAACATTGAATGTTCCTCTTAATTTGTTTACAATAAGAGTTGTTAATGCTTCACCTTCGATATCTTCTGCAATGATTAATAATCTTGCACCTGACTGTACAATCTGCTCTAATACTGGAAGAATCTCCTGGATATTGGAAATCTTCTTATCCGTAATCAGGATATATGGATCATCCAGCACGGCTTCCATCTTATCCATATCAGTTGCCATATATGCGGAGATATATCCTCTGTCAAACTGCATACCTTCTACCAGGTCCAGCTCTGTCTGCATGGTCTTGGATTCCTCAATTGTGATAACACCATCGTTGGAAACCTTTTCCATTGCATCTGCAACCATATTTCCAACGGTTTCATCACCGGCTGAAATAGCTGCAACTTTTGCAATCTGTTCTTTTCCGTTTACTTTTGAACTCATGCTCTTAATTGCTTCTACTGCTGTATCCGTAGCCTTCTGCATACCTTTTCTTAATACAATCGGATTTGCACCAGCAGCCAGATTCTTCATTCCTTCATTCACCATTGCCTGTGCAAGAACGGTAGCTGTTGTTGTACCATCACCGGCAACATCATTTGTCTTTGTAGCTACTTCTTTTACAAGCTGTGCACCCATGTTTTCAAACGCATCTTCCAGTTCGATCTCTTTTGCAATGGAAACACCGTCGTTTGTGATAAGAGGTGCACCATAAGATTTGTCTAATACAACATTTCTTCCCTTTGGTCCTAATGTTACCTTAACGGTATTTGCTAATTTATCTACACCTGTTTCTAAAGCTTTTCTTGCTTCTGCACCATATTTAATTTCCTTTGCCATGTCAAATGCCTCCTAAATATTCTATCTTTTCTCTTACTATTCTACTTTAAAACTGCAAGAACATCTTCTTCTTTTACAATGATATATTCTTCTTCGTCAACCTTTACGGTATTTCCTGCATATTTTGAATAAATAACAGTATCGCCTTCTTTTAATTCAGCCTTTACATCCGGTCCGGCCGCAACAATTTCAGCTTCCTGTGGTTTTTCCTTTGACTGTCCCGGTAATACAATACCTGACTTTGTAGTTTCTTCTGCAACAACCTGTTTTAATACTAATCTGTCACCTAATGGTAATAACATCTCTATTTCCTCCTGTCTTGTCTATGCTGTTTTTATTGTTAGCACTCGATGATTTTGAGTGCTACTCACTTACTGATTTGTATTGTAATGCCATATTATGGTTTTTTCAATAGTACTAAAGTACCATTTTTATTTATTTTATTTATTTCCTTTTTTGTTTATACTTTTTTTTGAAAATAGTTCTTTTCTTTTTGTCCGGATTGTATTAAAATAGAGTTATATTATATTATTGAAAGGGGAACATTATGGCAAGTAAATTTACTAAATTCTTATCTTTTACAGCCGTTCTTAGTGCTGCTGCAGCTGCAGGTTATGTTCTTTATAAGAAACATGCGGATAACAAAGATCTCATCGATGATTTTGATGATGATTTCGATGACTTTGATGATGATTTTGATGACTTGGATTCGGAAGACAGAGGTTATACTTCCATTCATCCGGAAGAGCTTTCCGATGATGCGGAAGAGGACGAACCGGAATCCAGTTTATCCGACACTCTGACAGAAGATGAAAAAGAAGCCCTTTCTGATACAGAGACATTTTCTGCAAAAGAGGAAAAAGAAAAGAACACAGAAGAAGAGGAATAAAAAATGCCGCATATGCGGCATTTTTTATTCCTCTTCTTCCATATTATTAATATAATCCCTTAATTCCCTTGCACGTTCTTTTACCCTTGACGGAGCATTCTGTGCAACAATAATATTAGATACCAGTTTTTTCGCATCTCCCGGTTCATTACATTCTATCGACAGTTCCGCAAGAAGGAAATCATAGGTCCATTCGTCCATTCCGACAATCGGGAACATCTCGTTCATTCTCGCCGAGTTAAACCCTTCCCTTGCCTTCTTTATATATGCAATCTCACTGCCGTATAATTCACGTTTTTTCTTCTCGTCTGCTGCAACGAGTTCATGTCTCTTTCCCCTGTACAACCATGCTATCTTAAGACATAAATATGCCATCTCGCTCGTCCTGCCATGCTTTACTGCTACATTTGCCAGTGCCATTTTATACCGCAACAAGGCTTCATCATAAGTATATCGTTGCTCAGCATGCTTCATTCCTTTAAAATTCGGTGTAATTTCTTTACGAATCATCTTAATCTGTGCATCCGATAATTTATCAAAATCTTTTGACAATGCGGCATATCCGCATTTCTCGCAGGCTACACACTCATATTTTATAATATCTATGGACTGGTAAACAGGCCGCATATCCGGGTCTGTCCGCAAAAGTTTTGGCATGGATGCTTTTACTTTCAATGCTTTAAACTCCGTGTTACATACCGGACAGGTATATGTCTTTTCAAACAGATAGTCCGTTTCTTTTTTCTCAGGTATTGCCATTTCCTCGCCTCATCTTTATTTTAATTTAAATGAACTCTTTAAAGATACAATTCGGTTAAAGACCGGATGTTCTTTGGAAGAATCCTTTGCATCCACGCAGAAATAGCCGTTTCTTACAAACTGGAAGCTGTCATATGCCTGTGCATCCTGTACGGATGGCTCGATATAACATTTTTCCAATACCGTGAGTGAATTTGGATTCAGATTCAGACTTCCGTCCTCATTTAACTTTCCTTTTTCTTCATCTACGATATTTTCGTACAGACGTACTTCTGCTTCGACTGTATGTGCGGCACTTACCCAGTGTATGGTTCCTTTTACTTTTCTTCCGGTAAATCCGCTGCCGCTTCTGGTTTCCGGATCATAAGTACAGTGAATCTCTGTCACATTTCCATTTTCATCTTTTACAAAGCTCTCGCATTTTACAAAATATGCATTCATAAGACGTACTTCGTTGCCTAGGAAAAGACGGAAATATTTCTTCGGAGGTTCTTCCATGAAGTCCTCTCTTTCAATGTATAATTCCCTGCTAAATGGTACCTTCCTTGTACCAAGTTCTTCATTTTCCTGATTATTCATTACCTCAAAGTATTCCACCTGATCCTCCGGATAATTATCAATAATCAGCTTAATCGGATCTAAAACAGCCATAACCCTGGAACGTTTCAGTTTCAAATCTTCTCTGATACAGTATTCGAGCATTGCATAATCCACAGAACTGTTGCTCTTTGAAACACCACATAACTCTACAAACATACGGATAGATTCTGGTGTAAATCCTCTTCTTCTGAGGGCGCTTAATGATACCAGTCTCGGATCATCCCAGCCATCTACAATTCCATCTTCTACCAGTTTCTTGATATAACGCTTTCCGGTAATGACGTTTGTAAGATATAATTTTGCAAATTCAATCTGTTTTGGCGGCTGTGGATATTCCAGTTCCCGCACTACCCACTCATACAAAGGTCTGTGATCCTCAAATTCCAGCGTACAGATCGAATGTGTCACACCTTCAATCGCATCTTCAATCGGATGTGCAAAGTCATACATCGGATAAATGCACCATTTATCCCCGGTATTATGATGATGCATATGTGCCACCCTGTAAATAACAGGATCTCTCATATTCATATTCGGGGAAGCCATATCAATACGGGCACGCAGAACTTTTGTTCCATCCTCATATTTTCCTTCTTTCATCTCTTCAAAAAGTTTCAGATTTTCTTCCACACTTCTGTTTCTGTACGGACTTTCCTTTCCTGCCTCTGTCAATGTACCTCTGTATTCCCTGATTTCTTCTGCGGATAAATCACATACATATGCTTTTCCTTTGCGAATCAGCTTCACCGCCGCCTCGTACATCTGATCGAAATAATTGGACGCAAAGAAGACTTCATCGCGGTAATCAGCTCCCAGCCAGTCCACATCCGCCCTGATTGATTCTACAAATTCTGTTTTTTCCTTTGTTGGATTTGTATCATCAAAACGCAGGTTAAAAGTTCCATTGTATTTTTTTGCCAGTCCGTAATTTAAGAGAATGGACTTTGCATGTCCGATATGGAGATATCCATTCGGTTCTGGCGGAAATCTCGTGGTAATATGGTCATACACACCATCCGCCAGGTCTTTCTCTATAATCTGCTCAATAAAGTTCTTTGATTCTTCCATCTGTTACCTCCAGCTCTATCCTTTATCGGATAAATTAAAATTACTTCTATTTTATAACAAAACCTGCTATATTGTAAAGCATTAAATTGCATTCTGTTGTTTTTTATTGTATACTAAGACGATGGGGTAAAACAGATCCGCAAAAAGCAGCATCTGTAATGTGATATTGTAAGAAAGGATTTTATTATGAATTATATTTCTATTGAAAACCTTAAAGTTTTTGCACACCATGGTGTATTTCCCGAAGAAACGAAGCATGGTCAGGATTTTTTTGTTTCTGCAAAATTGTATTTAGATACCACGGCCGCCTCCCATGGGGACTGTCTGGAAAAGTCCGTGAATTATGGAGACGTCTGTCACAGAATTACCACTCTCATGCAGGAGAAAACATTCCGGCTGATTGAAAGTGCGGCAGAATATCTTGCTCAGACAATTTTATCTGAATATCCGCTGTTAACAGGGATTGAACTGACCCTTGACAAACCGCATGCTCCTGTGGGGCTTCCATTTGAGAATATCGGCATCCACATCCTAAGAAACTGGCATGAAGCCTGCCTCGGAATCGGTTCTAATATGGGAGAGAAAGAAGACTTTTTAAACTTTGCCATAAAACGACTGGACGAAACTACTGGCTGTCAAGTCATGAAAGTCTCTGATTTCATCGTAACTGCCCCGTATGGCGGTGTGGAACAGGATGATTTTTTAAATGGCGCGGTTCTCCTCCATACTTTTCTCGAACCATCCGAACTTCTGGATCTTCTGCATAAAATCGAAGCGGAGGCCGGAAGGGAACGCCTAATTCATTGGGGACCACGCACACTGGATCTGGATATTCTTCTCTATGATGATCTGGTTACGGAACAGCCTGATCTTATTATTCCGCATCCGGATATGACAAACCGGGACTTTGTGATGACCCCGCTCTCCCAGATCGCCGGATATAAAATCCATCCTCTCTTAAAACAGAGAATCAGTGAGATAAAAGTGTCCTAGGCACTTTTATCCCACTGTTTTTTTGTATCGCAACTATTCACGCCTGTCAACCGGCATCTCATAAAGCTCCGGTGTTCCCCCGGATAGTTTTCCACGGTATAAGTGTATATTGCTACTGCCTTTTGTTTCAAAGAAGTATACATATTCTTCCGTAAAATTAATATCCGTATAATCTCCTTCCAGAACGGTCTGGACATCGCCTCCGTCTGCAGGTACTTTACACAGCTTATGATCGTCCTTTGCATTTTCCGCCTGATAATAAATCTCACCTGTATTGCTGTTTAAATTATACAATACGGCATAATCTTCACTAATTACCTTTCTTTTCGCCGTTCTCAAATCCATTCGTGTAATCTTATGTCCATTATCCAGGTCAATATAATAAAGATAATCTCCTTCACAATCCGGCATATAAAAGTTTCCGGCAAAACATTCCGAAGTTTCCCCTTCTTTCAGATTATAATACATCAGATTATGATTGCGCTCATTATTAGCAAAATAAATTTTGCCCTTGCTGTAATCCAGCAAGGTATAGTTCTTCTCCAGGGCAACGGTATCGCTCTTGCCATCAATCGCCGCTTTTCGTATGATATAACTGTTATCATTCTTGCTGTATGCCCGGAAATAAACATCATTTCCTATCATAATCAGGGAATCCGAAACCCCGCTGTGTAATATTGTAATATCGGAGCTTCCTATTTTTCTGCGGCATACACCATTGCTGAGTGTTGCCGAATAAAAGGCTACATTTCCACCTACATTGTCTCTTATGTAGTATATCTGATCATTGCATATATTTATGTAAGAAACACTGTCCGAACATAAGCGTTCCACCCCTGTTCCATCCTCTTTCATCCGGTATAACCTTCCGTTATCACTCGGATTTGAAAAATACACGAATCCTTTATAAGTACAGAATAATCCCTCGTTATAAAGATTTCCCGTTGTATTTCCCAGATCCCCTTCTTTATTATAAATAAAGCGCTTTGAGTAAAAATGATATCCTGTTGCAGCACCAATGGCAATTATCACAAGAATAACAACTGCTATTGTGATTTTTTTCTTCATTGATTTCTCCCTTACTTTACATTCGATTACTTTCTTTTGCATATATCATTGCTTCCGTCATTTTCATAGCTCTGTAATTTTCCTTTACATCATGCACCCTTACAAAGCTGCAGCCCTTCATCACACCAAACACCGTAGTTGCCACTGTTCCTTCCACTCTTTCTTCCACGGGCAGGGACAGGGTCAATCCTATCATGGATTTTCTCGATGTTCCGAGCAGAATGGGATATCCCAGTTCTTTCAGTCGTTCCAGATGTTTCATAACCAAAAGATTATCCTCCAGTGTTTTTCCAAATCCAATTCCCGGATCCGTAATGATATGCTCCGGTCTTACCCCGGCATCCAGTCCCAGCCGGATCGATTCCTTCAAATCATTCAGAACATCTTCCATCAGATTATGATAAGGATGAGTTTCCAGATTGCGGTTATGCATCACACAGCATGGTACCCGGAGTGCTGCCGCAGTTTCTGCCATCTTCGGATCTCCCTTAAATCCCCAGATATCATTAATCAGTCCAGCCCCTGCTTCTACTGCTGCCCTGGCTACTTTCGCCTTATAAGTATCAATTGATACCGGAATGTTGAATTTCTCCCTTACTGCCCGGATATACGGCACAACCCGTTCTATTTCCTCATCTTCCGTTACTTTCTGATATCCAGGTCTCGTGGATTCTCCACCAATATCAATGATTTCTGCACCGTCCCGGATCATTTCTTCCGTATGAAGCAATGCCCTGTCCATCTGGTTCCACTTTCCTCCATCTGAAAACGAATCCGGTGTTACATTTAATATTCCCATGATATGGCAGCACTGGCTGTCAAATTCTTTCTGATTAATCTTCATTTTATCTCCAATCTTATTTATAAATATTCCTTACGGCTTCTTTTGCCTGTGCAAGCCAGGAAAGTGAGCCAAAGCAAAGGACGACAGCCCTGCCACTGTCTTTTTTTGCATCATCTATTGCAATATTTATCGTCGTTCGGATATCTCCCGGCAGTTTTACATTTTTTCCAAGTTTTCTTACGACCTTTGCCAGTTCTTCCTTATCCAGTGCTCTTTCGTTCTCCGCCTGCACAACATAGACCAGTTCTGCCGGTCCGACCGTGGTCTGGACAATCTTCCTGTAGTCCTTATCTGCGAAAATCCCCATCACAAGATAAATATGAAAGCCGTTCAGAAGCACATCCATATTTTCCCGCAGACGCAGTGCTGCATCCGGATTGTGTGCACCGTCTAAAATAATCAGCGGATCTCCGGTATGAATTACCTGAAATCTTCCCGGCATATATGCCTTTTTTAATCCCTCTGTAATCTGCTTCCCGCTGATAAAAAATCCTGTTTTCTGTAGAATATGTGCAGCCTCCACTGCAAGAGCCGCATTCTCCGTCTGATAAATTCCGGCCATCTTTATTGTATAATCCTGTTGCGGACAGGAATCACTGCCATATCGGAAACTCTGGGCATCCAGACTACTTTTTAACCGTTCAATCTTTCCCCGATCCACTTCGATCAGAAACGAATGTTTCTCTTCTGCCTCTTTCCAAAGCACTTCCCTGATTTCCTTTTCCTGCAGAAATGTGACACAAGGGACGTTTTTTTTGATAATCCCGGCTTTTGCCTGTGCAATCTCCCGCAGACTGCCGCCAAGAACTGCCGTGTGATCCATACTGATGGAGGTAATAATACTGAGAACTTCTGCATTCGTTACATTTGTCGCATCGAATTTCCCGCCCAGTCCGCACTCGATCACGGCAACATCGCAATCTTCTTCTGCAAACCACAGATAAGCAAGTGCCGTTTCCATCTCAAAAACAGTCGGAAGCCGGTTCTGTTCTGCCGCCCGTTCTATCGCAGGTTTCATTTTCTCCACCTGTCTGGCAAACTGATGTTTGGTTATCTTTTTTCCATTTATGCTAATGTTTTCCAGTTTTTCAAAAACTGCCGGTGAATTGTATCTTCCCACCCGGCAGCCGGACTGTTCCAGTATTGCAGACATATATGCGGACACAGAGCCTTTTCCGTTTGTGCCGGCAATGTGAATGATCCTGATTTTCTCCTGAGGATCTCCCAGTTCTCTCATAAATTTCTTCAGATTATCCAGTCCAAAATCCATGAAATGATTCTGAAATCCGTAAAAATACTCTTCTGCCTTATTACTTTCCATGTGTTTCTCCATTCTTCAAATCAGACTAAATTCTGCTGTGATACAAAACTGCCTCCACAGGTTTACTCTCCTCTGGAGGCAGCAGGTCATATTAACTAAGTTTCTTTATTACCGCACAGTTTGGTGTTTCTACCTGCATCGGTTTTCCATGCTGTATCAGCAGTCCATTTTCATAATCAATGGTAAAGAATGTAATCTCATTCGATTCATGATTTAAAGATGCAATATGCTTATTATCCGGAAAAATGCACATATTCTTCGGATAATCACCACTAATCGGCAATACACAGTTCTTTGTCAGCATTCCTGTTTTCTCATCACGCACGAAAAATGCGATGCTGTTATCCCCGGCATTTGAGCAGAAAATATATTTTCCGTCCACAGACTGCTTGATAGCTGCCACTGCACTCTTATCATTATAACTCTTACCCAGTGTGCTGATCTGCTGAATCATTTCAAAATGAGGCATACCATCATCACTATTATATGTATAGACATTGACACAGTTTTTCAGCTGGCAGATCAGATATGCGAACCTGCCGTCCGGACTGAATATCATGCTTCTCGGAGAAGATTCCAGTTCACATCTTAAAATATCCACCAGTTTAATTGCACCTGTCTTCGCATCAAACCCATATAGTTTTACCTGATCCAGTCCGACATCACTCGCTGTCAGGAATTTTCCGTCCGGTGTGATTCTTGCACAGGTAATATGCGGTCTGTAATTACGTTCTGCTATAGATCCCATACCCTTATGGAAAACTTCGGCTGTCATCTCGCCGACACTGCCATCCGGATTAATTCTTACCACGGATGCTTTTCCATCATGATAACCTGCGGTGAATATATATTTGTCATCTGCGCTCAGGCTGATGTGGCACGCACGCATTCCGTTAATAGAACCGAGATTAATAAACTCCAGATCCCCATCCGGATGAATTTTAAAAGATGAGATTCCCAAATCAGATACCGAATACAAAAAATCGGAATGATTTGCCAGTCTCATATAAGATGGATTTCCCACTTCCACTTCTTTTACCGGAGTAAATATACCTTCCTCGATATCACAGTCACATATTGTAATTCCCTTTGCTTTGCCGTGAGTATAAGAACCCACATAAGCGACATATTTATCTGCCATATTTTTTACCTCCAACCTATGTTCTGGTAGTTATCCTTATAATACTTTATTATATCATACTATGATACAGGGGTCAAAAGGTATTTTTGTACCAGTTTACAAAAACTGTGCGAAAAAGGATGCTCCGACAACCGTAATCAGTCCGGCAACTGCGATGGCAAGACTGCTCATGGCACCTTCGATTTCTCCCATTTCCATTGCCTTTACCGTTCCGATGGCATGACTTGCAGAACCGATGGCAACACCCTTTGCAATCGGTTCTTCGATCTTAAAGATCCGGCACACCGTTTCGGCAATAATATTTCCGATGATTCCGGTCAGAATAATCGTTGCTATGGTAATGGTCACAATACCTTCCAGTTCTTCTGAAACTGCCATTCCAATCGCTGTTGTGATGGATTTTGGCAGCATGGTAACATATTCTTTGTGTGTCATTCCGAATAAAAACGCAAAAATCAGTGTAGAGCATAAACTTGCCAGTACACCGGAAAGAATTCCAAGTATGACAGCCAGCATATTTTTTTTGAGCAGTTCCATCTGCTGATAAAGTGGAATCGCAAGACATACTGTAGCAGGTGTCAGAAGATAACTCAAATATTTTGCACCGTTATTGTAGGTATCATAATCAATCCGGAACAATACCAGAAATCCAATGACAAATACAATGGAACCAAGTAACGGATTCAGCAGCGGAAATTTGAATTTTTTCTTTAATAAAATTCCAAGCTCATATCCTGCCAGGCTGATGACCACACCAAAAAATGTAAAATTTGCAAATATTTCTTTCATCTTACTTTTCCTCTGTTTCTTCTTTCTTCTGTTTCTTTCCTCTGCGGATAAGGAACTGCGCCGCATGGCCGCCGCATACCATTACAATCACGGTTACAAAGAAAGTGATCACAATGAACGGAACCAGAATCGGTTCTAAATCTCCCCAGGAATCCATTAATCCTACGGCAGCAGGTATAAACATGACGGGCATGATTTCCACAAGGAACAGCCCCGCTTCTTTGATGCTTTCTAACGGCAGCAGATTTGTCTGCAACAGCACAAGCATAATAACCAGACCGTAGATACTCGCCGGAACCGGAAGTGGGATAAGATATTTTAACACCTCGCCCACAAAGGAAATAATCATAATAATCATAAATTGTCTTAAGTATTTCACGAGAACTCCTCTTTTCCATATTTTATTTGACCTTGTGAATTGACATTTTGCAACCCTCAAAATATCGTTAATATACCACATGATTTTTTTCTTTGCAATCCACGGAACTACTAATATTATATGACCTTTTTTAATATATTTTATTAATATTATCTAGGAAATTTTTTATGAATAATCAGAAAATTGAAAATCTTTTGAATCTTGCCTTAGATGCATCCGACCGTGAACGTGAAAAATCTCCGGAACTTTCCGCCGGTTTCAGCCGTCTGGATGACAAATGGACGATTATTGTACGTTATGCCGGCAATCCTGACGTTCTCCTTACCTATTCCCCGGTTTTTCTTCTTGGAAATTATGCAATTCTTGAGGTTACGGAAAAAGAAATCGAAATCATCGCTTCGCTGGATGAAGTGATCTATATTGAAAAGCCAAAACCGCTGTCTTTTACGGTACTGGAAGGCAGAAGCAGTTCCTGTGTCAGCGAAATACAAAACCCTGTTATTTCTGCCGGTGCATCTTCCCTGAATCTTTCCGGCAAAGGATGTATCGTCGGAATTATTGACAGCGGAATTGCCTATGATCATCCGGTATTCTTAAATCCGGATGGTTCGAGCCGTATCCTGTGCATCTGGGATCAGACAGAATCAGGTCCTCCTCCGCAGGGTTACCGGAAAGGTGCATATTATACACAGACAGAGATCAACGAAGCGCTCCGTTCCGATCCCACCTCCAGACAAACCATCGTAAAAACGCAGGATTTTTCCGGACATGGTACTGCCGTTGCATCTGTCGCAGCCGGAAACTTTTCCGAAAACCCTTCCGTCCCTCTTGGCATGGCAGTACAAAGTGAATTAATCGTTGTAAAACTCGGAAATTTCTCTTCCGGTTCTTTTCCAAGAACCAGTGAACTCATGCAGGCAGTCGACTTTACCGTAAAAAAAGCGATCGAATACGGCAGACCCCTCGCGTTAAATCTGAGTTTTGGAAACAGCTACGGCTCACACACCGGAACTTCGCTTTTAGAAACCTATCTTGACATCGCCGCCTCTTCCGGTATTACTTCTATCATTACCGGTACAGGAAATGAAGGCAGTGCGGCAGGGCATACCTCCGGCAGGCTGTCCACCGGCGAAACGGTTTCCGTTGAATTGTTTATCTCTTCCTATGAACCAAATATCAATCTCCAGATCTGGAAAGCCTATTATGACCAGATGACTTTTGAGATCCAGTCTCCTTCCGGAGAACACTTCCAGATTCCCGGCAATGGTCCTTTTACCTATCGCGATACGATGAATCAGACCGAACTTCTGATTTATTACGGCGAACCAAATCCCTACAATATTTATCAGGAGATCTATCTTGATTTTCTGCCATCGGATACTTACGTCGGCAACGGATTATGGAAAATCCTGATTCATGGCACTGCGATTGTAAACGGCGAATATCATATGTGGCTGCCGGTGCAGAGTTCCTTAAACGGCAGCCGTTTTACCGCACCAGCCCCATTTACGACACTTACAATTCCCTCCACCGCTTCAAAAGCAGTTTCTGTCGGGGCGTACAACTCCTATAACTTCTCCTATGCCCGTTTCTCCGGCAGGGGATACGATATTTCCTCGACAAATATCCGCAATGTCATGAAACCGGAACTGGTCGCTCCGGGTGTGGATATCCGGGTAGCTGCCCCCGACGGCGGATTTGTTCTGAACAGTGGAACTTCCATTGCCGCACCATTCGTCACCGGATCCGCCGCCATGCTGATGGAATGGGGAATAATAGACCGTAACGATCCTTTTCTTTACGGAGAAAAACTGAAGGCCTATCTGCTGCGCGGGGCAAAACCACTGACAGGCTTCAATGAATATCCAAATCCTTATATCGGATGGGGGCGGCTGTGTGTCGGGGAAAGTATTCCGAAATAATAAATTACCCAATAGGAATTAATTCACTAAATCCGTCATCCTTTGGTGATTCTTCCTCTACCTCTATTCCCTTCTCTTTTGTCGTTTCCTGTACAGTAGTTGTTTCCACTGTTGTTGTATTTTCAACTGTATTATTATTTCCCTTTCCTTTAAAATATACAATCGCACAGGCTATGATGATAACAGCTACAACTACTGCCAATATTAATTCTAATTTTCTACTTTTCTTCATTTTATCTAGTCCTCACTATCTTATTGCAATATCTATTACTGGTTTTTATATTTTAATAGTATGAGAGTGCATTCTTATAATTTCTGTCATTTTCCTGCTCAAGTTTTTTCATCTCATTCTCGATTTTTTCTAATTTCGCTTTATATTGCTGTATTAATTCCGCATTATCATTTTCAAATGTTTCCTGATAATCCCTATATCCCTGGAATGTTGTTATCTGTGCATTTTCGCTGTTGGAAATTGTTTCAAGATATGCATTTAAACGATAAATACTTGTATTATAAATATTACTCGGAGAGCTGCTTTCAACAGTCTGAAATCTCATTGCCATGGATTTACCTTCATATTGTAGCTCTTTCAAATCACTTTCCAAATCTTTATAAATATACTTTGCTTTTATCATTCCCATATCAAGCACAGCATCATCCGCCAGTTCTCTTGCGGCTTTTTTTACATTATACTCTACTACTGCATATCCTGTAATTCCATATTGCGGAAAATAAATTTCTACAGAATTTAATAACTCTCCTTCCGCAGCTATATAGATATGTGGAAACTCCAATCCATTATTTTGAAAATAATTTCTCATCTGATCCATCGATATTTTCCATTTATCCAACACCGGATCAGCCATATATTCATACAATATTTTCCCCCCTTCTGTTGCAACAGCACCTTCCCATCCATCTGCAAGCAACTCTTTGTATTCTTCTATTGTAATACTTCCATCCATTCCCGGCATATTATCAGTCCGAAATACAATCACTCCCGGACTTCCATAATTCTTCATACTTTCAATAATTGAATGATAGGAACTGTTTTCAAAATCATTAAAACAAAAAATTATATTTGTTTTCAAATTACTGTCTATCACAAATTGTCTTTGAATCTGTTCCTTTTCTTCCTGTAAAGCTGAAATTTTTTGTTCAATTATAATTTCTTTCTGTCCTGCATCCGTCAGCCTCTGACTCAGCCTGTTTAAATGTGTCTTTTCATATATTACCGCCAATATAAGACTAACGGCTAATATTAAAAACACAAAAAAAGGAATTAATTTAGTTAATATGAAGTTCTTATTTTTCCTGTCCTGTTGTTTCTGCATCTCTTCCATATTCATTCAATTCCTTTATACATTATTTTATAAATAACAACCATCCGAAATTTTATATAATTCCGAATGGTTGTCTTAATTTTTATTAACCTGCTAAATCATCATATTTAACTGATTTAATACCATCATCCTGTGTTGTGATTGTAAGTGCTGCTGCTGCTGTAATACCAGATGTTGTAATAATATCGGCTGCTTCCCACTTTGTAACACTGATCTCTGGTGTTCTATATGCTTTCTTTTCCATAATTCAAATCTCCTTTAACTATTTAATGATATCTGCCATCTTAATTGTGTATTCTTTATTAGTAAATGTTCCAACTGTTTTATCAGCTTTTACATAAACAGGAGATGCATAAATTGTTGCATCTTTAGCAACGTCTGTAATCTCTGTTACTACAAAGTATTTTCCATCTGCTGCTGTTACAGTTGCACCATTTGCTACCAGTGATTTAAATACTACCGTACTTGCATAGCTCTCAGCTTTTGCTACTGCTGATGCGGATTTTGCACAACGGAATCCAACACCATTATATGTATTATTTACTGATTCAGCAAAAGTACCTTCTAATGAAACTTCACCAACTACTCTTACCGTATATTTTCCATCTGTCTGTTTCTTGTACTGAACATATACTGAAGGATCTGTGTTAACCTGATTGGAATCTACAACCGGACGTCCACTATTTTGATATAAAGCTGTTACATCTTCCTGCGTTAAGGCTCTGTTATAAATTGCTACATCATCCATTTTTCCATCGAAGGACTTATCCCAAAAATTAATTCCTAAAAATAAATCTTTACCTTCAAATGCACCAACCTGTATCGTCTTTGTATCTGCTGCTTTAAATGCATCAAAATATAAATTCGTATTTCCTTTTTCATCACATGTCACAGTAATGTAATGCCATGCTCCACACAAAGCATCTGCTCCACCTAAATCCTTAGGTATCCAATAGTCTAAATAAGCATCTTCTGTTGTCAATCCCCATATACGTACTGTTGGAAATGTTGTACCAAACCAGTTATCAGCGATGTTTAATCCTGCCTCTAATGATATAGGAGAAAATGCCATTGATGTAGCAGAATTTACAGTATCCGCATTAACCCAAAAAGAAATAGTATATGCTTTACTTAATTTTACATCTAATTCCAAACCTTCGCCACGGGTTGTACCATCTCCCAAAAATTCATATGCTTTTCCGTTTTTTCCAACAGTATAATTTTCTGTTCCTGTCGCATCTGAGTTCCATGTATCTCCAGCTCCTCCATGCAATTTTGCACTTCCACCATTTGTACTAGCCTGATTAGCTAAAGTGTCATCAAACGTATAATAACCAACCAACCCTGATTCTGTATCTGCTGCATTAGCTGTCATAGCACATCCCATTGCCATTGTTGCTGCACAAGCTGCAACTAAAAATTTTTTCTTCATTTTAAATGTCCTCCTTGAATGTTTTCTTTATGTTCCTGCTCATACATCAAGATTCATAAATTAATAGTTAAAATATACCACCGCCACCAGCACTTGTCAACATTTTATTCAAGATTTTATGAATTTTATCATTGACTTTGTTCACAATTAGAGGTTTTTATCATTGCTTTGTATATTTCATATAATATTTCTATTGATTTTTTGTGCATTATTGCCATTTTCCTATTTCTCTGTCTTGAGCAAAGAATTAACATTGCATGAACAAGATATTCCTGTCTGATGCATTTATGATGTCGGGAACAAATAGTAAACAACTATTTTTCTAGAAACACACCTTTATCATCATTTGAAAGCTAATGAAGTGTTAAATTAGGCAGCACATTTATTTTAGCTCCAGTTTCATACAGATAATCGCTTTCACCCTTTCTTCTTCCATATCCGTCATTTCAGCAATCTGATCCGAACCATATCCCTTTTGATACATTCTTAAAATTATCTCTGCTTCTCCAAGTTCCCGGCCAATCCGCTTTCCATCTTCCAGACCGATCCGCTTTCCATCCTCCAGGCCGATTCGTTTTCCATCCTCCAAGCCGATTTTTCTCTGATTCTCTTTCATCTGTTCGATTGCTTTACACATATTCTGTTCCTCCTGCTCTTCCTTAATTTCTATTTCTGTATTTGTCAGCTCACGAATTACGTTTGCTGCTTCTGTTTCGAGTCTTTGAAACCGTTCGTCATCCTCCAGTATTTTTTCCAGTTTCTTCCAGTCTCCTGCATATTTCAGAAAATAAAATACTTCCCTTAAACTGCTCTGTAATTTTTCAATCTCTTTATCTTCCATTTCTGCCGGGATAATCAGATTTAACCGGTAATCCTGTATGTATTTTTCTGCCTCCTCCCCGGTCCATCGCATCATCTCTTTTAGACTTCTCGGTATAGTTCCAAAATACAATACAAGTGTAATAACTGGCAAAATCCGGTC